>Ga0123337_10001391_pt1 | contig 31317 bp, 29 predicted proteins | sample frozenSSSSmetaG_FD_89792 | JGI IMG/M metagenome (GOLD analysis project Ga0123337, IMG submission 89792) | Glacier valley bacterial and archeal communities from Borup Fiord, Nunavut, Canada, to study Microbial Dark Matter (Phase II) -... | ecosystem: Environmental > Aquatic > Freshwater > Ice >...
CTACTAGCCTGGAAAGTCCAATAACAATCAGCACCTCAACCAGAACGAGAACAACTATGTGAATGGTTTCCTCACAATTAACTATCTGGTTTCTCTAAGATGATTCTTTAAAACAGTAGAAAATGTCAAGCTTGTTAGATACACCCCAGGTTAATTTGCGCTTTTTTGTGATGTCAATTGCGTGACGATCCAGTTGTAGCCGTGAAACATAATTTTTAACGCTAAATCTCGAAAAACTTCCGAATTAAACCACGTATATCTTGAAACCTGTAGTTATTCGGTGATCAAAAGGATTTGCCCTCATCCCCCAACCCCGAATCCCAAATCTGGGAGAAGGGGAGCCAGAATTTCAAAGTCCCTCTCCCAGATTTGGGAGAGGGATTTAGGGTGAGGGCAAAAACTACGCTTATAAACTTAGATGAGGTTTAACGATATCAAACTCCCTACCCTGGAAACGCTAACGGGGAAAAATAATTTGCATCAGGCTTTGTGAACTAATAAAAACCGCAGCCACACGACGCTATAGTGCAATATAAAAGCTACTGGCGAAAGTTCCTCTTTCACTAAAGATATTGGGGTGGGAAGTAATGAACAAGAGAGAAATTAGAGTTTTTATAAATGGATTTTTAAATGGATTTTAGACTCACTTTCATTGAAAATTCAATGTATTTTAATAAATGAGTGTGAGAATCGAACCGCAGAGGCGCTGAGGAAGAGAGAGCGATCGCTATTATATGCAGGGTGGTTTTATCCAAACAGAGAAAAATTATAATACTTCTGTCAGGCGATCGCAGTTGGGAATATAAGTACAGTTTTACGCCAGTCTGCCATTCCGCCAGGGAATAAATTCCTGTGTTTGTAAAATGCTGTAAAAAATATTCACGATACAGCAAGATGGCATTGAAGATTTGGGCATCCTAAACATCAGGAGCCAAGTTTTTCAGTTTTCCAACCATGCCCACTTCAATATTTGTTGCCCAATCCTCTGGGATAAAGACTAAAAAGGCATTTCAGGAAGTGCCAGTAAGTAATCCTCAAATACTACCATTATTGGTGGTCACTTCTGGAGGACTTGCTTTAGCGGTGATTGCTTTAATTGTGTATGGTAAGCTCCAGATTAATAAGCTGGAGAAAAAACTTAAGTTTGAACAATTCCGCGTGCGAGAACTGGAGAAAAAGTTTAAGCTAGCGCTGGAAACAATTCGCAAAATGGAAACTAATCCCGATTTGGTCAACTCACGGGACTTTAACCTAGATTATCTGCGAATGCGGATGGCAGAGGAGGTATTTCATTTTGCAATCCTTAATCAAATTAAGATTCAGATCAAAGAGAAAATTTCTCAAGCCCTGCGTCCAAATCAAGCCCAACAAGGATCAGTTGGAATTGCTAATAGCGTTGGACGGCAAGTAGATGAAATTTTTGATGTAGAGTATGAGACTGGTACTCCGCCGAACTCTGCCAAGCGAGTCCTATTTCGTATTCAAATCCGGTTAACAAAGTTACCGACACAAGCAACTTCTGCAACTATTAGTCAAATTATTGACTGTATAGAAACTTACCTCAGCCCCATAGAAAACGAAGATAGTTGGCAACCAATAATTCAAGGTCGGATTGCTACCATGCATTGGGATCAAAAGGCTAAACCTACGCCTTTACTGGTGCTGGAGCAATCCAATGAAGGCGTGAATGTGACTTTTCGTACTAGTCGCCAACCAAATACTCCACCTCAGCCAAATCCACATGGAATGAAAAAATCAGGCTCGACTAGATAATAATTATGGCTGTCATTAGTCATTTGTCATTTGTTTTTTGTAGATACAAATGACCAATGACATAGAAGCTTTGTGCAAGGTAGGACAACCCTTACGAGTAAAGAGGCTATGTTTATTTGCGTCACAGCTTAGTTATTGAGTTGTGATTTCTCACTTTCAAATCATGACTGAATAGCTGTATTGGGGGAATTACGGGTTAAAAGACCATCTTCCATTTCTACAATGCGATCGGCTATGTCTAAAATGCGGTTGTCATGTGTCACTAATAAAATAGTAGTTCCCTGATTTTTGGCTAGACTCTGCATTATTTCCACAACATCGCGTCCTGATTGTTTGTCTAATGCTGCTGTTGGTTCGTCTGCTAGCACTAGGGGGGGACGATTCACCAAGGCGCGGGCGATCGCAATTCTTTGTTTTTGTCCACCAGAAAGATTGTCTGGGTAGTAATCAACTCGTTCTTCTAGACCAACTGACCCCAGCATGGCTTTTGATTTAGCCACTGCTTCTGTTTTAGAAATATGATTATTCAATTCTACTGCCATTTGCACATTTTGCTTTGCTGTCAAGAACCCTAGCAAATTGTGAGCTTGGAAAATATAACCAATCTGGCGTCGCATCTGCACCAGTTTACTTTGACTGACGCCCACGAGTTCTTCACCTAAAAATTTTAAACTTCCCTCTTGTACAGACCGCAAACCACCAATTAAGCTCAGTAATGTTGTTTTACCTGAACCTGATGGCCCGGTCATAATTACAATTTCACCTGAATAAATTTCTAGGTTTATATCAAATAATATCTGTTTTCTCAATGCACCTTTACCATAGTAGTGATTGAGATTTTTAATGGCAATTACAGGTTCTTGTTTCATCATAAATTCGTTAGCTATAAGTTAGTAGTTCTGAGACTTAACTGTAGTGCCTGTGAAAAATTAAGGTTTGTTAATTTTAAACTAGATTATCATGAATATCTTTTAATTAATATTGAATTAATTAAAAGATATCTGCTGGATCGGCAGAACGTAATTTTCGGACTGCGATCGCACCAGAAATAATACACATCATCATAGTCAAAATCAACACCATTACCGCCCGATCAAAACTCATAAAAACTGGTAAAAGTGTCGCGTCTCTGGCGCTATTATACATAAATAAAGAAAATACAATTCCTGGAAAATATCCTAAAACTGCTAATAACAAAGCCTCTTGAAGAATGACTGTCAATAAATAGTTTTGTGTATAGCCTATTGCCTTGAGAGTCGCATACTCAGCTAAGTGATCTGCAACTTCTGTATAAAGGATTTGATAAACAATCACAGTCCCCACAATGAAACCCATCACAGTCCCTAATGTGAAGATAAACCCAATAGCTGTACTATTTGCCCAATAATTCCGCTCAAAATCAATAAATTCTTGCTTAGTTAAAACATTTACCTCCTTAGGTAGATACTTTCGTAATTCTTGGGCGACAACATTAGCATCTGCTCCCGGTTTTAATTTAATCAGCCCAATATCAATTAATCCTTTTTGACGATTGCTGAATATCCGCAGAAAGTTAATATCACTCGTAATTAAATTCCCATCTGCGCCAAATGATGCACCTAATGTAAATAGTCCCCCGACTTTAATTCGTCGCCTTCGCACTTCTGCGGTTACAGGCTTTCCTTGGGCATAATTAGGAGCAATTGGCCCATACTCCACCCTAGAAGAACGGTCAAATAAAACTACATCAGGTAGTTTAAGTTTATCTAAATTTTCCTGAACTCCAGGTAAGTTAACTATGTTAGTTTCTGGGTTCATGCCAAAGATTAGAATACTACGAGGACGGCCAGTTACAGGATTTTTCCAGATTGTAAAGTCCAAATATATTGGATGTACTGATTGGACTGCGGGTAAATCTAAAGCTTTATATAATCGCCGTTGTGAAAAACTTCTCATCGCCAGGACAGCGCTAGATTGACTATTGATTAAAACAATATCGCCTTGCAAGCTGTTATGGAATCGAACGTTACTATAATACAGAGCATCCCGGAAGCCGAGTTGCATAAACATTAAAATATCAGCAAAAGCAATTCCTGCCAAAGCTACGGCTAGGCGAGTTTTTTCTCTTGTCAGTTGTAGCCACGACAGAGGGATTTTTTGATTCATTTTCTAGGCATCCAAGCACAGTTAAGATAATTCGTAATGACGCTTGCAGACTCACTACCGCTACGCTAACGTAATTTGTAATTAAGAAAATTTACAATCCAAAATATCAAATCACAAATTAGTATTGCTGCTCAACTATCACTTAATTAGTTATTAATTTCGACAAGAACTTTAGCGTAAGTTAAACCAGAAACTTTCTGACTATCTGCTGGAGGTAGAGCAATTTTCACTTCTACGACTCTGGCATCTACATCTGCTGCTGGATCTGTATTCAGCACATCTTTTTTACCAATTTTTCTGCCAATTTCAGTGACAGTTCCTTTTAATTCGCTGCTAAATGCTCCATTATCGCTGGTGATAGTGGCGTTTTGACCAATACGCACTTTACCAATGCTATCTTCGGGGACTTCAGCAATCACAAACATTTGACTGGTTTGGCCAATTTCAGCAATACCATTTGCACCGATCGCTTCGCCTGACTTGGTGTAAACTTTTAAAATCTCTCCAGCAATTGGTGCTTGAACGTAGCTTAATCTCAATTCTGCTTCGGCTTTTCTGACATTTGCGATCGCATTACTAACTTGGGCTTGCGCTACTTGCACACCGGTAGGACTAACGTCTAAAATTCTGCTCAGTTTGGCCTTTTCTTCATCGATTTGTCTTTGCAAAGTTGCGACAGTTTTATCACGGTTAACTTTGGCTTCGATTAGCTGCTGTTGCAAAGTTGCTAAATTTTGTATTTGGGTAGCTCTAGCCTCAGCAATTTGCTGTCGCAAGGTTGCTAATGTCTGCTTCAAGGTAGCTCGGCTTTCAGCAACCTGCTGATTAGAAGTTACTGCACTCAAGCGTCTTCTATCCCGCTCTTGCTGAGAAATCGCACCTTCTCTGTATAAATAATCATAGCGTCCGGCATCGACTTGGGCATTGCGCTGTTCGGCTTGAACACGTCCAACTGTCGCTCTTTGGACATCTCTTTGCCCACTGAGTTCAGCTTCTAGGCGATTTACGGTTGCTTGTTGGACGAGTTTATCACCACTTAACTGGGCTGCAATCCGCGCGATCGTTGCTTGTTGAGCATTCTTTTCCCCAATTAATTGCGCTTGTAGCCGAGCAATAACTGCTCTTTGGGCTTGAATATCTCTTGGAGATCCGGCTCTGATTTGCGCTAAATTCGCACTGGCTTCTTGGACTTTGGCTTTTGCCTCTTGTAGTCCGGCTATTTGGGTATCCCGGTTGTCTAAAATTGCCACAATTTGACCTTGCTTTACCTGTTCACCTTCTCTCACCAAAAGTTGCTGAATTCGTGACGATGGTGCTAATCCTGATGATGGGGCGGATAATTTAACAACCTCGCCTCGCGGTTCCAAACGCCCTACAGCACTAATGCTATTGCTAGATGGCATTATGGGTACGGATGTAGTTAGTTTCCTCAGTTGCTCGATTTTGGCTGTACCTAATATCCCAGCCGCGATTACTACTGGCACAGCGACAGCGATACCCCACCAAATCTTCGGTTGTTCACTATTAAGTAGCTGTTCACTTGGCTTTGGCTTTTCAGTCACCCTTGACATAGTATGTTACCCGTTTATCTGAATTGTGCTGATGGAAGTAAAAATAAAAGGGTTTTTAATCAACAGCCAACCGCTTAGGACAAACAATAGTGGTTTAAAGCTAGGTATGGCTTAAAATTCATTGTGTGATGAACGCTCAACACTATGGCTTTCCAAAATGGTATTTTCTATAGTGCTTCTCGTTTGTATGCAATATACTTTGACCTCTCTCCAAACTTCTCTCCTTTTAGGAGAGAGGCTTTGAGGCTTACTCCCCAACGCTAGTAGGGAAGGGGCTGTTCTTGTTAGGTCTGTATTTAACTCAACACAGAAGCGCTACAGTAGTTAGCTATTCAATAACTCTGAGTATTATTAAGACATGAGTGCAATGGGAGTTAGCAGAATTCACAAGCAGTATAAATCTAGATATAGAAACGTGATATGTGGTGTCTCTACACAAAATCCTAAATTGGTATGATGCGGTACTATACTGCTACATTCACTATGGGTACAGTTAGTTACAAAATTGAAAAGAAACATCAAAAATAGATTGTTGCCTCTGCTGGATACAATCTTGCTACAAAAGTTAGTCTTCCTTAAGTCAATCAACGATTAACTAACTAAAAAATATCTGTCAACCCTTCGGCTTCGCTCAGGGTTAACTTGAGCATTTCTAACATTAGAGTTTCCTTAACTTTCTGGTCAATGAGTTAGCTGTCTCTACTTGCACCTACCAAGACAACAAACCATTTTGTAATATTCGCTTCAAAAACTTTACTATTCTCCCTGCTGCTGTTTTGGGACTCCATTAAACTCTCGTTGAATGAATTCTACATTTATCCGTTACGCAAAAACGTAACAGAGCCTACAGATGGGGAACTGCGAGTCTCACAAACTAATCAAAGGTGAACCCCTAGCATTAAAGAAGCAACTTGGCTGGTGGATATTACTGATATTGATCGCGAGCCGTTCGATCTGTCGGTGAAGAATTCAAGTAAAGCTGATGAAGCACCGTTACGAGAACCGCAGGAATTTTGGATGCGATCGCGGCACTCTCTGCATCAAGTGCTGATATTTTGGCGGTAATTCGGGGAATGTTATAAGAGTGCTGGTTTCGACTCCGCTCAACCAGCACGACTCCGCTCAACCAGCACGACTCCGCTCAACCAGCACGACTCCGCTCAACCAGCACGACTCCGCTCAACCAGCGTCGGAAGATATCATGGACGGGCAATGATTAAGGGATTGTATTATTATATTATCCATTTTCAAGTCGCTTAATTGGCAAGAGAAGGGCTACGGGGAGGAACAACTGAGCTTAATTTGGCAGATCGAATAAAACTGTGGTCATGTAATTTTCTGCCCAAGCAGCGCCAAAGGCTTTTTCTAGTACGCGGCGGGTTTTATCGTTTTGCTGCTGTTTGGTGCAATAGTTGTGTTGTCCGGCGATATTTTGTGTAATTTGTTCACCTGAAACAGGATGTGAAGCGATCGCTTGGATGCAATGTATGTCTAAAAATTCTCGCACACGCGTAAGAAACATGGTTTCTTCTTCTGGGGAACTGGGGCGCACAAAGATACAAAAATCAGAAAAAATATTTCCCCATTCAGGTAATTCACGCGGTTGGGAAAAGTTAAGCACTGTTAGCTGTGTCAATGCCGAAGTATAAGCTTCTGGTAAGGTACGATCTAATTGGATCGGAGAAAGGTCTGCGATCGCTGCACTAATTTGACCTCTACCCCCAACTAAATCGCAACCAAACATCGGCAGGTTGTATTCTGCACGCGGAAACATGACGCAGTGCAAAATATCCAACATATTTCCGATTTTTGCCAGTTCCAAGTGCATTTTCCGAAACTGGGGCGTTTGATAGCAGCGATTTTCAATTGTCAGTTTTTCGCCTTCTAGTCTACCTTCCACATACCCCAACTCATTAGGCAAATGGTAGGGCGATAGATCCAGGTGCTGATGCCAAGCTGCCTCAATAGAATCAGCTAGCTGACGAATTAGAGGATGTTGTTGCTCACGCAGCGAGGCCATAGAAGTAAATGACATATTCATAGTTGGGAATGCGATCTAGTGGCCAGTCTACAACCTGTCGTGCCACCCCTGTTATGGACTGCAATATAAGCAAACACTTGCACCCAGCCAACGTAAATTTATAAGACAGATGCTTCTCACAAAGATTATTTATTTTGTAGTCTAGGTTACAGAAATAATTTTAGATTAGCCCATTCGTGAAGGCTAATAGAAAGCTATGAAACTAGATTCTCATAGACCAGATTTTGTTGTGCAAGCAAGAAGGCATAATCAGAAAGGTTTGCAGCAGTTAAGAGCTTCTACTTGGGTCAAGCTTTTGCTACTTCCCAACCCTTTTAGTTTTGACGAAGCACTTTTATTATGTCCAATTTCAGCAGATGAGTGGCTAGCCTGGATTCCAGATCATGGAGAGACAATACTCAATATTAGGCAATTTAGTTATTAGTCCAATACTCCGCTAATTTACCAGGGTTCAACGCCTGTAGAAACCGGATGAATACGACCTAAAGAGGTAAGCTTGGCAAAAATCTGGGCTAATAAAAGGCGAATTGTAGTCCAGAGTTATTAACTTTGGACAAAGGACAAGGGACTATTGCCAGAAATCAGTGACATCGTATCCCAATTCCCCTAGCATCTGCCGCAGCAGGGGTAAACTCAGTCCAATTACATTGCTGTGACAGCCGGCGATTTTTTCCACAAAGAAACTACCAAAACCCTCAATGGCAAAGGCACCAGCACACTTGAGGGGTTCGCCGGTGGCAACATAGGCTTGAATGGCGCGATCGCTCATTTGGGCAAAGTAAACTGTTGTGACTTGTGACTTGACTAGAGTGCGGTTTTGCTCTAAGTCAATTAAGGCATGACCTGTGTACAAGTCGCCAAAGTTACCTTGCATTATCTGCCACCGGGCGATCGCTTCTGCGATGTCTGCTGGTTTGCCGTAAATTTCACCATTGATGGACAAAACTGAATCACAACCCATAATCAAAGCCGATTCAAACTGCGGGGCTACAGTTTCCGCCTTATACTGGGCAAGAGTTTTGACCAATTCTGCTGGTTCACTTAGTTCAATTTGCGACTCATCAAAGTCACTTGGTCGAACTATCGCTTCAATACCAACAGTTTGCAGCAAGCGGCGACGGGCTGGGGAAGCTGAGGCAAGTACAAAAGGTGGAATTTTCATGAGAGTTCTGACAAACTTGGTAATTACGCATTGGGCACTGGGCACTTGTACTGACTTGTACTGAGCGAAGTCGAAGTAGCGTTGTCGTTGGCGCAGCCTCTCGTAGAGAAGTATTGGGCATTGGTGATTAAGTTTCTTCTCTATCCCACTCCCCATTCCTCACTCCCCACTCCCCATTCCCCAATTAATAAACAGAAAAAGAATTAACAACCTCATCAATCATTCGTTTAACTCTCTGCCAGCGTTTTTCAGGAATTGACGCATTGAGGGTAAAAAGTTTACCACGGCTAACAGCGACGCTGGCTATGTTGTGTCGTTGCTGTTGATTGGGGAGTTTAACCTCATACTCTAAAAGGTAATATATTTTACCATTCACTTCTCGTTGTGCGGCATTGACTAATTCAGCCGAACGACCAGAGTCAGGAGGCGCCAGAGCTGCTTTTCCTAATTTATATCCTACTTCTGTTGGGGTTCCCAATTCTGACAAAGTTTTGCCTTCTGGAACTGGGCTAATCACAACCGAAACATTTTCCGACACCTCAATCAAATCGTGGAAAATTACATCTGGCCCGTTGGCAACTTTCACTTGCAGCCAGCCGTTAGGATATAAAAACTGATAGCCATCATTACTGTCTACAAAACTTTTGAGTCCAGCCGCAGCTGCTACACCAGAATTAGTCAAGCTGAAGCTCAACACCAATAGTAAAATTAATACAATTCGTTTCCACATTTCTACAGATTCCTTTGGGCTGGAGATAACACAAGGTTTGCATCATTTCTCGTTTTTATTCTCCCACCAACCGGGACGCTTCGGATGACGTATTATATGGGAAGGGATAAATGCTCAAATATCGGCAGATACTCCCTGACTCCCTGGTGTATCGCAAGTGGTGTGAAATGCGTAAGCGTAGGTTGTCGTAAACATCGCTTACCTGCCTCGGAAGGAATTCCAAAGCTAATAGCGAAAGTCATCTCAAGCTGACTAGAAGATTTTTAACCATTGTGGGAATACTAGACGCAGTAAATTGCATCAAAAACAGCACTTACATGGTGTGGCGACTTTACTATCATCTTATTTGGGCGACAAAAGAGCGATAGCCACTAATTACCCCCGAACGCGAAACTCAACTTTACGGTTATGAAAATGAGAACCGATGTGCTTTGGGGAATAGAAAAACTGAGCGATTAGCTGTACAAATCAGCGTAGTCGGAATTAAGCCAAAGATTTGAGAAGCTAGCTATTAGATCACGAAAGTCTTTACAATTCCCTTGTTAACTCAAAAAGTATTTCTCGATCTATGACGAATCAAGCTCCTATCCCGGTTATTGTCAACGGTGCTGCTGGTAAAATGGGACGTGAGGTGATTAAGGCGGTGGCGCAAGCACCTGACTTAAACCTAGTGGGTGCAATTGACCACAGTCCTGAACATCAAGATAAAGACGCTGGAGAGTTGGCGGGTTTAAGCGAACCTTTGGAAGTGCCAATTACTAATCAATTAGAACCAATGTTGGGATATGTGGCTGGCGATAGAAAGTCTCCTCCAGGGGTGATTGTAGACTTTACACATCCTGATTCAGTTTATGACAATATTCGTAGTGCGATCGCTTACGGGATTCGTCCTGTAGTCGGCACCACGGGGTTAAGTCCCGAAAAAATTCAAGAGTTGGCAGACTTTGCCGATAAAGCTAGCACTGGTTGTCTGATTATTCCTAACTTCTCCATTGGCATGGTGCTGTTGCAACAAGCCGCGATCGCAGCCTCGCAATTTTTTGACCATGTGGAAATTATCGAACTGCATCACAACCAAAAAGCTGATGCTCCCAGTGGTACTGCCATTCAAACAGCGCAGTTATTAGGAGAATTGGGTAAGACTTTTAACGCTGCTATTGTAGAAGAAACAGAGAAATTACCAGGAGCTAGGGGCAGTATAGCAGACGAAGGGATTAGAATTCATAGCATTCGCTTGCCAGGATTGATTGCCCATCAGGAAGTTATTTTTGGCGCAGCAGGACAGATTTATACTTTACGACATGATACGAGCGATCGCGCCTGCTATATGCCAGGAGTGCTACTAGCAATTCGCAAAATCTTAGCGCTAAAGTCGTTAGTATATGGATTAGAAAAGATACTTTAAACAGATTATTCAGCATTCATCACTCAGCACTCATGTTAGTACCACTGACTCGCCAGAAATTTGAACAAGTTGTCCCTCTAATTGCCACTGGTTTGCAGTACAAGTACTACTGGGGGAAGTTCTCAAATTTTTTGCAACGGCTGTTAATTTCTGTAGTTGCCATAGTTGCTATTTTGCTTGTAACATTCGTTTTCAAAATTGAGTTTGCTTTAATAGTATTTGTGCTATGGGTAGTTAGCGCTTTTTTTTGGCTGTGGTATCCAGTGTTTCAAGCAAGTATGCGGAATTTGCAATGCCGCCGTTATAAGTACGGCGGCTTTTTCCGTGGTCGAGTCCTAGATTGGTGGATTACAGACCAGTTGATGGGTAAAACCGAAACAGTCAACAATAAAGGCGAATTAGTAATTATAGAAAACCGAGAAAAACAGATTAACTTAGAGGTGGGTGACGACACAGGATTTAGCATTGAGTTTGTAGCACCATTACGTTCTGCCTACAAAGTTATTACTCGCGGTCAAATTGCCGAAATGGTAGTGATGTCAAATCGCGCAGATTTGAGCAGTATAGAAGAATTCAGTGATATATATTTTCCGAATCGTAACCTGTGGGTCAGTGATTATCCTTATCTGCGGCGGGATTTCTTTAACGAAATCGGTCGCCGCTTGCGTGAAGACCAACAACAAAAACCCCGTCGGCGACGTCCGAGAGTAGAGGATTGAAGAAGTGAAGTAGGCAATATGCGCTTATACTCAAACCCTTCATTATCACAAGACTAGGCTCCTTTATAGGCACTTTTCAATAAAAATATCAGGATCTTCAGGAATTTTGGATACAGAATACAATAGAACCGACTTTCCTAGCTCCCTCCATTTCTATCTTGCCCATAGGCTTGCCATGCCAAGTCTACCAATCCATCAACGATCGCAGCTGCTACAACTGCATTACCTTTGCGACTGTCAATTGTAATGTGAGGCACTAGAGAATCTCGTAAGCGCTCCTTAGCTTCATCAACATTTACAAATCCCACTGGAGTCGCAATTATCAAAGCAGGTCTAATTTCCTCAGTTTCAATTAAATCCACCAGTGCTGTTAGTGCTGTTTGCGCTTGTCCTACCACAAAAATGCCCTCTGGATAACGCTTTGCTAAAGTTTCTATTCCCCATGCTGCCCGAGTTTTTTCTTTTTGAGGGCGTGTCACAGCTTCCATACTGCAATACACCGGATTAGCAAAGGTGTTTTGAATCTCGTAGGCAATACCTACTTGTACCATCGGCACATCTACCACAATCGTAGTACGCGCGGCTAGCGCGGCTGCTCCAGCTTGCAAGGCACGCTCAGAGAAACGAATCAAAGACTTATACTCAAAGTCAGCCGTGGCGTAGATTACCCGACGCACAATCTCATACTCTGCGGGTGAAAAAACATGAGCCTCAATTTCATTATCAATAATTGCTAAACTTTGAGCATCAGTTACGTGCCATTCCATTTTGGTTGAGCTTCTCAAATATTAGCTTTCAGCTTATCAGCTTCAGAGAGTTAGCAGTTAGGAGTTATCAAAAATTTCGGTTTAAAACCCCGTCATAAAGGACGGCTTTACTTTTCTGATATTTATCCCCACGTCAATAGGTGCGGGGAGTTGTCAAAAGTTTTTAATTAACTGATAACTCCTAACTCAGCGAGAAGTTTGAGCGGCGGCTTGAGCTACTCAAATCTTCGGTAGTCATAACTCATTACTAGAAGAAGGGCGACTGAAAATAGGAGATAAGTAGGCAACCAAGACGCCGATGAGAAACCCAGAGATATTGCGAACTAGAGGCAACCAATCGCTTGTACGTGTCACCACTGGCCCAATGCCAAAGGCAATAAACAAGATTCCCCACAAAGGTGAGAAAATTAAAGCCCATTGCCAAGCGAAAACTTGTCCTTTATCACGGGGTTGAGCTGCAAATCCACAAATCACCCCACCAATAATTGAGCTAATCAAGGTGAGAATCCATTGCTCTCGTGGCAATCCGGGGACAACATTGCAACCACCCTTGACTAAACAGCCTTTAACCGATTCTAAGGCTTGCAGAATGGCTTGGTCTTCGCCTTGTTCTCGGACAAAGAACAAATTACCGAAGCGGGTTTGCAATTCTATCCAGAACGTCCGGGGTAAAAGTTCATAAACAGCATCGCCGACGCTAAAACTGAGGATGTTACCCCCACGAGAATCGGCAACTAGTAGAATGCTTTTGTCATCTAAACCCCAATATTTGATGACTGCCCGGCCTGGGGTGCGGTCATACTGGGTCAATACTCGCAGTTTCCAGCCCGTATCGATTTCAAACTGCTCTAATTCTTTGACAAGCTTTTCTTCTTGCAGCACAGGAAGAGATTTAGCTAAGTCTACAACTGGGGTAAAGGTGGCAGGGAGTAAATCAGGATTGTCATAAGCCAGTGCTGGGGGAGAATGCATGACCCAAATTGACCCAGCCAGAAAAAATACTGCAATGGATACCAGAATTCGTCGCCAAAAACAAGATTGCATAGACGTTTTTATACAAATATCAACGGTAAAAGTAAACAAGTTGTTTTAAAAGAGTACAGGAAAAGTGATAGTTCTTTACACTTGTTTACTTTACTCTAATCTAAGGGATCAACGCAAAGGGTTTTTGGGGAGTGGGGAGAAATCAATTCAAAATTCAAAATTGAACAAAAAGACTAGGAGAAATGTAGCTTTAGCTTCTCGCAGGGTGAGAGATGAGGGAACAGGGTGAGTTGGGGCGAGGGAGATGAAGAGAAATAACCAATGCCCAATACTTCGACAACGCTCAGTACAAGTGCCCAATGCCCTAATTTAATCTTCATCATCAAAATTGTTTTCCCAGCTAGCGGCATCGTTGTAACCGTCATTAGCGCGGTACACTTCTGCTTTGATGCGGTGATTTTCTTGCCTCAGCACTTCTCGCTCTCGCAACGTTAGGGGTGGTTTTTCATTGCTTGGGATGCGATCGCTAGTTCGCCTTGTGGGTTTTTGGCGTGTGAAGTTTCTCCAAGCGGCTTTGGCACCAATAAAGACGCTGCGTGTACCTACTTGCAGATTTTGAGCCTGAATTCTTGCATTGTCAAGGCTTTGATCAACTTGTTTGGCGACTTGACTGGCACTTTTTACACCTTCACCGACATCATCAGTTAAGTCAGCGATTTCCAAACCAGTCACGCGGATAGCTTCTAGAGTGGGCGGTAACTCCCGCGAGAGTGTATCAAATAGCTTTTCTGCACTGCGAGCCGCGCGTGCTAACTCTTGCAAAGCCGGTATTGCCGCCACTAAAACCGCAGTCAAGCTTGTGGCAACTAAGAGTAAGGAAAATCCCAACCAAAACAGGGGATCAATCACGGTTATGTCATTTATAAGCGTTCTAATTGCTGGGGAAGAGAATCTGAGTCTTCAACAGATGTTGGCCGGTTTAAGACTTGGCTTTCTCGCTGACTGGCATCTACACCTGCTGCGATCGCTTCCTGTAATCTATCTAAAGTATCATCCCAATTTCGTAGTGCGATCGCAGAGAGACGATCTGCCTGGATTTGCACACTCGTTGATAAATCTTCTGCCAATTCTGGGATAGCATTGGCAGATTTTTTCAAAATTTTACGCGTTTCGCGCCCTGTGCGTGGAGCCACGAGCAAACCGGTCAAAGCACCGATGGTAGCTCCCAGCATAAAACCGCCAATAAATACTCCAGAACGGTTATTAGACATTTTGTTGTTTCTCTCCTTACACCCATTTTAGGTGGGTTTTCTCTCGTTGTAAGACTCCACCGATTTTATTCAGTTAATCTATCGTGACAAAATATCAGCCATAAATGTTGCTTTTATTGATTAAATATCAAAACCATTAATTACTTATAATTCAAAACTCCCCCAATATCCCAAAATTTTTATGTTTTTGGTAAGCCTTCGGGTGGGCTTCTAGTCCCAAATCAGCCCTTAGAGGATGTTTGTGTCACCACGTCCCGGTGTCCTCGCATCAGCCCTAATTATAAATATTCATGAACCTTACATAAATCATTTGGCAAAAGTTCTTTTCCCGGATGTTAGCTCTAGCCTCCGAAAATAACGCTGCCAGATTTGCCGTCCTAGCAAAAGTAGACTGATAATTTGCCGGACTTGTTGGATTTGCATTTGTAGCGCTTGATTTTTCTGCCGTAAGTTGTAAATATTATCCTGGCTGAGATAAATATTTTCGGGTGCTTTATTCAGTGCAGCATGGGTACAACTTTCATAGGCGGTTAACCTATCTGCTATGTATGCTAGCTGCTGCTTGAGTTGCCACACTCGCCAAGCCACATAAAGTAGTATCAGCGAAATCAGGGTGTTAATGAGGATAACTAAAATTACCATTGTTTATCTTCACCAATATCAGCTTTGAGGAATTGTTCTATATACTTGACTTAGCTCTTATTTAATGATGAAGAAACTAAAGGATAAAAATTAGGGAACAAAGTACAGCCGGGATTATGGCAATAAAGAGCAATTAAATGATCCTCTGAGCGCTATTGAAAGGCTTTACTAGGTGAAAATTAGTGTAACAAAGGCTGATGGCTAAAAAATCGCCAATTCGCCAATTTTGTCACAACCATCTGCCCACACCTCGCAAAACCACAGCTACAATTGCCTTAGATTCACGACTCGGTTTGCTCCCATCAACCCGTATGCTCAATAAGCCTCAGCATTACTACGTTCCGCTTCTTAACCTGATAATCCTAGTCAATTTGCGACCTTTGTGGTATGTAAGCACAATGGCATAGCCCCTTCAACAGACGATGAGAGAACTACACTACACTCCTTACCGGAGGCTCGCCAGCATCGCCTTTATTATTGTGCTTCTACCTCTACCAGTTTTCTAGCCTGTCGCGTGAAGTTAACTAACATTTTGCTTGCAAAAACCTCACCAGTGAGTAGTTCACCAAGCAAAAATTGCTGGATGTCGGCTAGGGAAAGTGGGAAACTAGAGAGTTTATTAATTCCTCTTCCCTTAACTTTTAAAATTTTCCCAGATGAAGGCTTACCCCTGGTATTTCACTAATCCGTTACTGATAATGATTATTTCAATACATCCAGTAGGAGTTGATGATGTCAAAAAAATTACCATCAACTAATTCCTTCCGAGCTATTCTTGTTGCCTTAACGATTGGATTTGTTGGGTGTGGAAATCAAACTGCAAGAACCGCATTCACTCAGACTACCACTCAGGGAAATGAGAATCTTCTCCAAGTCGTAGCGACTACAAGCGTACTGTGTGACTTAACCAGACAGGTTGCGGGGAATACAGTTAACCTTACCTGCTTAATTCCCCCTACAGCCGACCCCCAATTTTATAAACCAAAACCGGAAGATCGTAAAGCGATTGAGCAAGCTAATCTTATTCTTTATACTGGTTACAATTTTGAACCAAATCTGATCAAATTAATTAAAGCGACTAAAAACCCTGCACCGAAAATAGCCGTTGGTCAACTGGCAGTGCCTAAGCCACAAAAATTTCAGGCAGGCGCTAAAAATGTAACTGATCCTCATCTTTGGCACAATACCAAAAATACGATCAGAATGGTGAAGGTAATTAATAGTAACCTGAGAAAATTAGAATCTAGTGATGCCGAGGCTTATACCAGCAATACCAAAAAAATCACAAATGAACTGACTCAACTAGATAGCTGGATTAAGTCAAGAATTGTTAGTATTCCTGCCAAAGAACGCAAGTTAGTTACAACCTCTGATGCACTGAGTTATTACGCTAAAGCATACGGTCTTTCATTAGCAGGGGGATTACAAGGTATTAGTACCGACAAAAACCTGACAGCTACACGAGTGAAAAATTTGGTGACAAATATTAAACAGGCTAAAGTCTCAACAATTTTTACTGAGGCGGCAATTAAGCCTAATTTGCTTCAATCTGTAGCAAGAGTTGCTAATGTAAAAATTTCTGACAGAAAGTTGTATGCTGAAGGACTTGGTGAACCAGGAAGCGAGGCGGACACTTATCAGAAAATGATGATTGCTAATACACGCACAATTGTAGAAGGGTTAGGAGGGACGTATTTAATGTTTGAAACGAAAGCTGCTAAAGAATAAGAATTAAATAAGATACGATTTATGTCCCTGGTTTACCTCACCCTCAATCCCTCTCCTGATAAAGGAGAGGGAAGTTAGAGACAGGATGAAGTTTTGCATTTTATTTAATCCACGTTCCTAAGTAGTTATAACCTCAATTGAGTAATCTGATCTAGCGTTTCCTAATAAGAATGAGGTTAAGCTTAACCTCACCCCGATAAACTTGTACTTTATCTCCCCTCTACGAACTCACGGAGAGGGGTTGGGGGTGAGGTTTTGAATTTATCAGCCTCTTTGTTGCTTCTCCTGTCAGAAACGGGGAAATAGATCAAATAAAATGTCAACGTTATTTCTCGAATCTGATATCAATAACTGTTGCATTGAAGTTGTAGTTAAAGCCTTCTAACTCAAATGGCATACCAATTTTCACTTTACTGCTACCTAGAACTAGTCCGTTTTCAGTACGTTTGGCTTTACCTTCTAAAGTTAAAATCATATCTGTACTAAAATTGTTAATCTTTGGATCTGGTAATTCTTTAACAGTGCCATCAGGTTGGGCAACATTCACTGTTCTAGGTAGCTGTTGAATAGATTTAATCTCAATCTGTCCATAGGGTTGATTGCGGATAATTACATCAGTTTTCCCGCCTTTTTTTAAGCCATTGTTAAATAATTGCTCAGGATCACGTACATTCAAACCACGAACTACTAAGTCTACTTCTATGGGTACTATTTTCTCACCGACTTGAGCAAGACCCAAGGTAGACAAGATGGTAGACAACATCACAAATATAACTAGCAGAGTTACCAGCGCAGCACCTAAATCTAGGAGATTGATTTTGCCGAATAAACGACCTTTTGAATCTAAAATAGCCATAAAAAGTTTTCCGAGGTAATAGCGAAGTAATTGATTGTAGCAAAAAGGTTTTCGATGGGAATAGCAATTTTCCCTATTTGGTAAGAACTCAAAGCGGCTGGGCGTTGCGGTTATGCGACAGTTTATCACGAGTTCGTAAGTTCGGAGGGGGGCAGATGACTCTCAAACTTTTGGCTGTTAAGACTGACGCACTCAGAAGGTAAAATCTAGTGTTTAAGGCGATCGCTAGAGGGAATCCCTAGCCCCTAAGATTCGGTATATTTGCGTAAACATTGGTTGTATAACAATCCCTTTGGCCTGGAGTTGAGAATGCAACTTAGAATGATCTAAAACCGTCTCATAATTTGTCTCATCATTTTATGTTCTCCCAAAATTATCTTCAGTGCAGATTATGTTGAATTGGAAAGGTTTTGTTGCAAATTACCGTGTGTGGCGGCGTCGCTGGTTTTATCCTTTAATTTCGGTGGTAGTCGCCCTGAGTCTGTGTCTGAGTACACCCTTGCCTGGAAGAACTTTAGACTTCTTGCCTCTTCTACTTCAAGGATTTCAGGCATTTCAACTTTCTAATATATCCCCTAACCAAGAAGTTGATCTTGGTAAGCAGATTAATCAGGAATTAGTCAGCAGTCAAGTCCGGCTTAACCGCAATCCCGAAGTTAATCGCTATGTGCAACAAGTTGGTCGGCGTTTAGCAGCTAATAGCGATCGCCCCGATCTCCCCTATACCTTCCAAGTGGTTGAGGATGACAAGATTAATGCTTTTGCTACCTTGGGCGGCTATGTATATGTCCACACGGGTTTGCTGAAAACCGCAGACAATGAGGCGCAATTAGCAAGTGTACTCGCCCATGAAATTGGTCACATTGGCGGGAAACACGTAGTCAAACAGATGCAGCAAAAAGCGCTCGAAAGTGGCCTATTAACAGCTGCTGGCTTAGACCGGAGTACGGCGGTGCAAATTGGTGTACAGTTAGCGCGAGACTTGCCACGCAGTCGTAAAAATGAATTTGAGGCTGATCAAAGAGGATTAAGAACTTTGACACGTACTGGTTATGCTCAGTCTGCAATGGTTTCCTTTATGCAAAAGCTCCTGAAAAAGGGTGGTTCTGCTCCGACATTTTTAAGTACGCACCCCGGAACCAGCGATCGCATTCATGCCCTCAGACTTGCAATTGACTCTCAACCTAGTAATGGAAATTATGGCTTGGATAAAGCTAGTTATAAAGCTAATATTCGATCATTAGCGAAGTCTTGAGGGTATTGGCCATTGGTTATTCCCCTCGTCTCCCTTGTCTCCCTTGTCTCCCCACTCCCCCTCATATCAAATATTGCTCAATTCTTATTGCGGCGATCAACTTTGATTTTGGCTGGATCAACTCTGATCACTACATCTTTTAAGGGCAGGACACGGAGATAATTCTTAAAAATGTTAACTTGATAAACTAAGTTATTCGTGACATCCAATCCAGTTAACCACCCACTCTTGGGATGATAAGCACCAGTATCTATGTCTAGCCATCCCTGTCCTTGTGCCAGTTTACCAGGAGAAACACCCGGCAGAGTAAAAGTAATGGTGTGACCGATGATAATTTGCTTATCTGGGAAGTAGGGTTTTTCAATACTATGAAATTCCTCTCGTATCCAACACAGTTCATCGGCAGTTTGTTCTGTCACTGACTTGGAAGGGTCAACACCAGCATGAGTTAACCAAATATCCCCCAAGTCGAGATATGTAGGCAAACTCTTGAACCAATCCAGATGGTCTTCAGGGATTGTGGACTGGTGGTAACTGGCTACGGTAGCTTGTCCTCCACTATACAGCCATGCTTGCATCGTTGGGGAGGAGGTTCTTTCATTGGTCAGAATGTTTAATAACATCTGCTCATGATTTCCTAGCAAGCATGGGTAGTTATTTCGCTTGACAAAATTAACTACTTGTGCGCTATGAGGTCCGCGATCAATTAAGTCTCCCAGAAAATAGACTTGATCCTCTGAGGTGGGGGCGATCGCCTCGAACAATGTCATTAAGCCTTCATAGTGACCATGCACATCCCCAATTACAATTCGTCTGGGGCTAATTTCGCTCATTTTCTCTTAGCTTCAATAGTTTTGGCTAATACTTCTGCTACAGTTTAAGCTTTCTGGTTTCCGCAATGAAAGGTAAAAATACTGAACAAGTTTTATTTTAATTTAATTACTCTCCCCGAAATAAAATTATTTTATAATGGCAATGGGATAGAATGTATAGTTTTGAGTAGTAAAAGACAAAATCAGCAAATTTAATTCGCGTTGTTAGCTGCCTAGTCTAAGTATAGCTTTGCGTAAAATTGTGGCGAATTGAGGGTTAAAATTTAAACGCATAGGCGCGGCGCGATCGCCAAGACACAGAGGACATAGAGAGAAGAAGTAAATCCTTAACTGAACTGTATTGCATTTCGCAGATGCTCCGGTGTAGCCCGCACTTCTCTACGAGACGCTGCGCGAACGACTTGGCTCAGTGACCACCGCAGGCATCGGAAGTGCTGTATTTTTGAAAATGAATGATCTAAATGCTGCATTTTAGAAGCATGACAGCATCATCACTAGATATTAGGGTAGGATATTGACCACTGCGGCATAAGGCTTGGTTTGGATAATTTCAAGCTTCCAGTCTGAAGAATAATCAGGCAACTGATAGCCAACACTCTTAACATGAGTCAACATCAACTCATCCCGTTGATGCCAAACTGCAAATATTCTCTCCCTGCCATCATAAAGCGTTTCTAAATCGATTTGATAAACCTCATTTACTCGCTTTAGTTTCAAGCCCAACAAATTTAACAGTCGGCTGAGTATTTTTATCGCCGAAACCTGCTCTTTCTCTCCGACTAAGTTAATACCAAGCGCTCTTTTAATATGCCTACTATGTTGAAAAACAACATTTTTAAGTAATATCAAATCTGTATGACTCTCGGTAAATTCTCGTTTGGCTTCAAGAAACTGAAGCATTCCCAAGGCTCTCATCGCCTCAACTTTCAGCGTATAAGTTTTTAAATCTGGTAGAAAAACTTTCCCTTCACCCCAAGATAATTGCTGATGCCATTCTTGCTGATCTCTGACATGAAAATACTCGCTTTCGTGAGTTAAATAATAATGAATTAAAAGTTGACAATAATATCCGTGGTCATCCTGCAATTTCAGCCAAGGAGTAACTTGAATACCATACCTTTGTCTGAGAACATATTTATTGATTTGGTTGCGTTCTCTATCAGTCAGGGAATGCTTCACTAATAGCTGCTCATATTCTACATAATCGATATCTTGAGCATTCGCGACAGCAGTTGCTAGCGATAGTTGATTTTGCTGTTTAATATCTTTAATTTTGCGTTTAATTTCTTTAGCTTTTTGACGGCTTTGCGCCCAATCTTTTTGAACTTTGACAATTTCTAAAATTAATCTTCTGCGGGTAGCTAAATCCTCAGCATCAGTTGCCAAAAAGGCCAGGCGTAAATCTCGAATAATATTATTGTGAACAGCATTACTCCGTATCTGAATTTGATGCCCATCAGCAATCAAACCATCTTGCATCGATTGACGGTAGAGGCGGATAGAAGCATTTACCCGTGCAGATAACTTAGACCAAGTTCGCAAATGAATCGGGTCATGAACTAAAGGTAAATCCACATCTATTTTATGTAGTGGACTCAGCAAAGCTAAGTTTTCTTTTTGATTTTCTTGATACCAATCAGATAGCAAGCGATAATTTGTACTACCACTACCAATTAAGCCAATACCTCGTTTAGCGCACCAGACAACACGCGGAACATCATCTCTTACTCTTGCTAACGCTTGTCTTGCTTCCGAGTCAGGAATTACCCCTTGAAAAATGCCATAAACTCGGTCGAAATGCTGGACATCAATACTAATTCCTGTACCAAGACTAGGGGTAACAAAAACGCCGTCATATTCAGAGATTTTTTGATTGATAGCGGCGATGAAATCAACCGCTTCATGTCCAGGTGTGTTTGTAGTGTGGCTACTAACTACCAAGGTTTTGGGAAATTGCCGTCGGAATTTTTCTAACCGCTCTTTGAGATAACGTTCAATGGTTTCACAACTGTAACGCCCAGCGCGACTATCGGTAGTAACATAACATTTACGTCCAGCAAGTAAATCCAATTCCAGTTGGTGAATTAGCGGTGTTGGGTTCGGCGAATCATAAAAAGTTACGTCCCAACCATGCTGAGGTTTCCACTGGTTGAGAACTACCCAAGGTGTTAATTTAATTCCTGCCAATCCCTGTAAATATTCAAGTGACACATCTGATAAATCAGCATCTTGGGCAATTACTAACCCCCCAGTTGTTAAAACTGTGGAAATTAGTTGCTGGAATAATTTTAATATTTTTACACGCTTGTGTTTACAAGTATTACTGTTTAATAGATGCCATAAAGATTGCTCTACTTCATCTAAAATTACTATTGCCCCGCGCCAATTTTCCGGGTTAAGTTTCCAAATCGAATCAACGCACAAGCCGAGGGAATGCTGCGGAAAGATAGAGCGGAGGATGGGAGGAGCGGGGGTAAGTGTTTTATCAATCCTTTTCTCCCCATCTTCTTTATGTGTTCCCCATTGAATACCAATTTTTTCACACAAAAATCGTCCTAGTAAAATTCTGTGAGTAATTAATAAAACGGGTTGCTTTCTACTTTTTGCTTGTTGAACAACGCTTTGCAGTGCTGTAGTTTTCCCCGTTCCTTTGGCTGATTTTACTCCTACTAATCCAGAGGTGGGGAAAGGTATTTCACCTATATAAGGACGGTTGAAGGTGAGTGCAGCAGGAATGCTTAACTCGGTGTGGGGTTTGGTTTGAGCAAGATAAATTTCTAAATCAACACTTTGACGATAAACTTTCTCGAAACTATTTGCACCTTTGGCAACGATAAACTCATCAACCCCTTTTTCAACTCCTGGAAGTTCAATGACTTTAACAGTGCAATTTTTTTGCTGGAATAAACAACCAAGTTGATAAATAGCATTATTTACAGCAGCAATTGTCTTAGGTTGAGTTTCAAAATCAAAGCAAATATAAAAGCTACGTTTTGTAATCGCAAACGCGGCTAAGTCGGGAATCAGCTGACGACGGGTAACTTTGCCAAATTCATCTTTAACAACTCGATAACCACTGGTAATTCCGGGAATGGCAATAGCTGCATATCCTTGCGTCAACAGTGTGGCTGCTTTCTTCACACCCTCGCAGATAATGAGGGGAATATTCTGTTGCATCACCCATTGCCAAAAGCCTTCAGCTTCACCATCAGGAGTAATGGTGATATTGTCAGGCATGACCAGATTGTAACGTTCAGCCACTTGCTGCCACACTTGCAAAGTTACCCGCAAACAAAACACCCGCGTTGGCGTGTTGGGGGGATGCTCGTATTTGATGGACTTACCATTGTGATTCTGTCGGGGTTGGTTTGGCTTAAAGCATCCCCATTCCATCATTTGCCAATTATTCAAAGGGTCTAGCCCCGAACACCACCAACCACCTTCAGTGATATGAGCATAACGCTGCAACCAACTACTTTTCACCATTCCGGCATTGGTGCGGGGGAGTAGCTCAGAAATCAATAGGCACTCATAAGCTGTTACGCCTTGGAGTGATCTAAAATTGAGTTGCACTAGGTGTAAGTCTATACCACTGCTCTTGACTAATTCTTCAAGGTGTTGGGGGTGTAAATAGTGCAGATGCATAGGGAAAGACGCTAAGGGAAAGTCAATGAGATTAAAACATTAACACGCATCTGCTTTTTTTCTATAAGAGAAATTGCGAGGCTTTAATGATGCTTTTTTTTACCTCGTTACAGGAGACACATCGGTTAAGACTCTAGTGGGTTATTCTGCCTATTAGATCCCCAAAGTAATAATTTTGTATTGTGATATTTGTTCGCAATTAATTTTTATTTATCAGTAAATTTATTGCTTAAGGAATGCGATCGCTTGAGGGGTTGCAGCAGCGATCACTATAGGATAACATCTTGCAAGACAAGCTTTGTCAGGAATCGTAGATGCAGAGCAGCTGTCAAACATCACTTCTGGGATAAAAGCTTATCATTTGGATAGAGACTATTAGTTACAATGTTCAATAAAGATAGTGTCTGCAAGCATGGATTCTCTCAAAGAAAAGATTTTGGAAAAACTAGAACGCCTCCCAAAAAATGCACGGCAGGAAGTTTTAGATTTTGTCCAGTTTCTAGAGTGGCGAAAGAAGAATCGTCAAGAATCTCAGTTATCTGTAGTCAGTAAAGAATTAGATAAAGAATCTGATGCGGGATGGCTAGAGATTGACTTATCAAATTTGGGTAGCTATGAACCTTATGATTGGCAACCCGGCGAACTAGACAAGGGTTTGCCTATTAAGTATCTTCCGGGAATGGGAGTAGTCATTGTTGAGAAATGACTACTCGTTCTTTACAGTGAAACCGCGATCGCAATTAAATTTATTAGTGCTGCACTAAATTTATATTCTGTTAACTTAAATTATTACTGAATAGCACGTAAAACTTATAATTCACATTTTACAAATAATTCTGATTGTTTCCAAGCTAGACAAAGACTTTCTTCCATTTGTTATTTGGGCATATAATCAGATTATAAGCAGCTTAGTTAAATACTCACTTATTATAATGTATAATGTTCTTTTTCTCATTCGTAACTGGTGAATAAAATGGCTAAAACATTAACAATACAGTTGTCAGATGAATTAGAAAGTAAATTAACTGCTCAGGCGAAAAAACTGAATCTATCTTTAGAAGATTTAATTCTGCAATCCTTATCTCAATCAGCTAAACAGGAAAATATCTCCGAATTCGATCCAATTTTACCTTTACTAGGTACATTGAAATTTGATAATTCTGATGTAGGAGAAAACCACGATCAATATCTCCAACAAACTTTGCAGCAGGAGCTAAAACTTGGCGAATAAAGTCTTTATAGATACATCGGGGTGGGCTAATTTATTTATTGCAACTGAGTCCTACCATGAACAAGCAAAGCAGTGGTTTCAACATAGGCATCAGCAAAATCAAGCAATGGTAACAACTAATTATGTTGTTATTGAACTGGTGGCTTTGCTGAATAGCCCTTTACGCGTACCTCGTTCGCAGTTATTTAAATACGTAGAAGCTGTCAGAACTGCTCCTTATATCAACTTAATTTATATTGAACCAACAATAGATTCAGCAGCTTGGGAGTTGCTCAAAACTAGAGAAGATAAAGCTTGGTCTTTGGTGGATAGCACTTCTTTTATAGTCATGCAACAGCTTGGCATTAAAGAGGCATTAACTACAGATCACCACTTTAAACAAGCTGGCTTTATTCGTCTGCTAAAGTCAGAATAAGTAATAATAAAAGGCATTCCTTAAGATATGCCCTTTATTATTAAAAATCGCTAACCCCTTAACCTACGCTCCGATAGCTTCCTTGGCGGCGTACAATACCTCAGCATTGATTTCCTTGAAACCGCGATCGCAATTAATTTTCTTGGTGCTTCACTAGATTTATATTCTGTTAAGTAAAATCATTGTTAAATAGCAGGTAAAACTTCTAATTCACTAGGATGAGTTAAAACCTTGCCTAATAGCTCACTAAAATAAACAACTTGATAATTAGGTGCAAGCTCTGTTTGCAGTTGCTTCCACAGGCTGATTCCTTCTTCTTCAAAAACCGCTTCAGCTTCTTCACTAAGGAAACCTGATGAGTTAGTAGGATCTTCCCAGTTCAACTTTGCATTATAAATTTCTTCCCATTTTTCCAGACGTTTGATTGTTTCTTGACTTAATGGCAATATCTCTGGGTCAATATTGCCAATTTTATCAGAACTCACCCACCATAGAGGATAGCATCCATAGTCAGCCATGAGTTTGATTTTTTCTGCTTTAAACTGTCTGTCTTGTATCATGTTGAATACTTCCCCAGGTTTCAGGTAGAGGGTTGACCCAGGAAATAGGCACAGAAACAACATCTAGAGTTTCACTGTCTTTAAAGATTTCTAAAATATATCCTGGCTCTTGCTGAGTTTTAGTAGGACGCAGATGATCCAACACAACCCCTCTATCGCCAGCTTTTACAGGACTATTAGGAACATTGTGCTTCAGTTCTACCCACTGAAATAAACTAGCTGTTGTCATCGTTTAAGTCTCCTGTGATTTATCAGGATATAGTGTTATAAATCTAACAAATTCTGTTTCTTCGTCTTGCTGCCAGATAGTAATTACCTTAATTAATTGACCATTAGGCCCAGTCCACTCGCTTTTAACTTCAAACTGAGTCCCCCAATCACTAGGCGTAACTTTTCTAATTTCAGAACCTTCTACAGCATTTATTATATCGTTCTTAAGAAGTTCCCAGTTGTCAAGATTATATCCTGCTAAAGTTAGATATCTTGATTTATCACTTTTAGGTTGATAAATAAGTAGGTATTTAGTGATTTTTTCATCTTGAATTACTAAACCTGATGGTATTTTCATTATATTTAATTTGGTTATTTTAAATAGTTATTGAAAGAAATATATAAAAATTAATATTACATTTATGATATCTCATAATTTAATTTTTATCACTAAAGCAAAAAAAAATGGGGGTAAAGAGTATACATAACTCCTCACCCCTCAATATTCTCAATTAAACTCTAATCTACGCCCCGACAGATTCCTTGGCGGCGTACAATACCTCAGCATTGATTTCTTTGAAACCGCGATCGCGGGCAAATTTCTCAGTATTACGCTTCACTTTGCCGCGCACAAATCCCGGAATCTTATTCAATTCTGCTTGACCATCTTTTGTCCAATTCAAATCAGAATCAGCAGAAATTCCCCTAGTAATTACTTCTTTGGTATCATGACCACCGAAGATTTCTAACAGGTGATCTTCCATTCCCAAAGTGAAGGAATTGTAGATCAAATCTGTAATCTGATTCGTGCCTTCGTAACCCATAAATGGTTTGTAACCAATGGGGAAGTTTTGGACGTGGATTGGTGCAGCAATTACGCCGCAAGGAATATCCAAACGCTTACCAACGTGGCGTTCCATTTGGGTGCCGAAAATGGCAGAGGGTTCAACACGAGCGATCGCATCCCCAATTTCACCATGATCTTCGGAAATTAGCACTTCATCACAATACTCACTAACCTGTTCGCGGAACCAGTCTGCATCATATTTGCAGTAGGTTCCAGCCCAAACAACATGAATCCCCATTTCTCGCGCCAGAATCTTGGTAATGGCGGCGGCGTGGGTGTTGTCACCAAAGACCACAGCTTTTTTGCCAGTCAAGTTTTGACAGTCAATCGAACGGGAGAACCAAGCAGCCTGAGATACATACAAGGTTTGCTCATTGATGAAGTTTTCGTAGTCAACTTCCGCACCTTTTATAGTGAGCGAAGTCGAACTATGAGCGTTAATTACCTGCTGAATCTTGCGAATACAACGGGCAGTTTCCACTACACCCATTGGAGTAATGTCTATATAAGGTGTGCCGAATTGTTCTTCCAGGTAACGCGCTGTAGTCAAACCGAGTTCACGGTAAGGTACTAGGTTAAACCAGGCTTTCGGCATTTTTTTCAAGTCGTTCACCGAAGCACCTTCGGGAATTAAGGTATTTATCTCAATTCCCAAGTCAGCCATCAGCCGTTTCAGTTCGGTGCAGTCGTGATTGTTGTGGAAACCAAGGGTGGTAGTACCGATAATGTTAACTGAGGGCTTTGCAGTTTTGCCTTCTGGCAATTCGCCCCGCTTCCGGGCTTTTTCAATGTAGTATTGGACGATTTGATCCAAAGTGCGATCGGCGGCTTGCAATTCGTTGTAGCGATAGTGGTTCACATCCGCCAGCATTACGTCTCCTTTCGCTTCCAACTGCGATCGCTCGACAAAATTGTGCAAATCTTCTTGCAAAATGCTGGAAGTGCAGGTGGGAGTTAACACAATCAAATCTGGGTGTTCCTCGGCATCCTTGCGGATGATGTTATCTACCACCTTCTCTTGAGAACCGCGTGCCAAAACGTTGCGATCGACGACACTGGTTGTCACCGGGGTAAAATCCCTCTCCCGCGATAGCATGGAGCGCATGACGTTAAAGTAGTCATCGCCAATGGGGGCGTGCATGATCGCATGAACATTTTTAAAAGAAGTAGCGATTCGCAGAGTGCCGATGTGGGCTGGGCCTGCATACATCCAGTAAGCTAATTTCATGTTTGTGTTCTCCCTTTTCAACAGAAATAACACGGAGTCCGATAAGAGTGGACTATAAGTGCTTGATTATTATTAAATCGTTTCTGATTGTCTCAAAACTTGTAACCCTAAATAAGTGAAGAGTTGTAAGGGTTTTATCTGCGGTGTGTAAGCGTAGTATCACCCAAACCTAATTAATGATTGGGATCTAGCTTCTGAGTTTAACAACACGGCTGTTATTTTATTTAAATAAATCTTAACTTTTCGGCAAATTTGTTTTTAATTTGGGGCGGGGTGCTAACCCCCCTTAAAAAAGAGGGGAATAATATTAGCACAATTTGTTCAATCGAGAGAGTATAAATTAATCTACAGAGGTGTTAATTACTGCCGAAAAATTTCTACTTTTTGTAACACCACCTCTTGATTCGGACGATCTCTAGTCGTAGGCACATTGGCAATCTGGTTGACTATATCTAGACCTTGGACAACTTCACCAAAAACACTGTGTTTGTTGTCAAGGTGAGGCGTTGCTGCTTCTGTAATGAACCATTGTGAACCATTTGTACCGCGTCCGGCATTAGCCATTGACAGGATACCTGCACCAGTGTGTCTCAATTCAGGATGAAACTCATCCTCAAATTGATATCCCGGGCCACCAGTACCCCATCGGCTGGCCGTATCCAAATAACGACTCAGCGGATCGCCACACTGAATCATAAAATCAGGGATGACCCGGTGAAAGCGAATCCCATCGTAGGCTGGAGTCCCCTGACTAGATTCACCAGTTTTAGGGTCTTTCCAGTCGATTGTTCCAGTTGCTAGACCGACGAAATTTTTGACAGTGTTGGGGGTTTTGTCTTCCTCCAAACGAACTACAATTTCACCCAAGGAAGTAGTTAAACGAGCGTGCAGCGTGCCATTACCGGGAATATTAATTTCTGGAAAGTTCATCAGATATCCTATTTTAACAAGTGCCAGTATTTGACCTATGATAAGTTTATCAGCATTCAAGTTGCTCTTTTAGACATGACAAAAAACTGAAAGAAACTTGAGCAAAGGAATATTTCACTCTGGCAAATTTATCGCTGGATTACGGCTAAAGAATCCTCTAGGGACTAGCTTAAAGCCAACTCGGTGAACAGGCATCACAGGCCAATCTTCCGATCGCGGAATATGAGTTATGCCCATTGTGTACCACAGCACGATATCTTCACCCATCAAGGATTCATCGTCAGCAATATATTTTGGTAAACCTTGTTCAGGTTTAGTTTGGTTGGGATAATCTCCCCCAGCATAAAGTTCAGCAGGTTTATATTTTGTTACCCAGACGTGGTGAGTCGCAAATTCTGCCCGTTGACGGATTTTTGAGCCTTCCACAGGGAAAAATATGGAGTTTCCTCCCGGCATCAGCATATATCCAGGTGCAGCACCTAGAGCATTCTTTTTATCTGCACTCACAATCATCCATTCCCGACTGTGTTTCATATCCAAATCGCGGACAGCAGCCGTTTCCTTTGTTAGTGGGGTTTCTGCAACTGCGATCGCATTTCCTAAAGGATTTGTCTCATCCATCGGCAAAGCTTTGACATTCATTTCCATCACGGAATTAGCTTGACCATCGACATCGAAATCTAGGCGATAGTTGAAAAAATGCTGGTGATTTACTCCGAAGATATTCTTAGCAATCAACTGACCATAGGAATTATCCTCAGACTGTTTTTCGGCAGCCGTTCCCTGCGCCAGTACGATACCCGTTAATTCGTTCTGTACTTCTAAAGTTCCATCCTGGTGAAAGATCCAATTGATGCTGTAATCATAGTTGTCAACTGCCACCGTCATCGTCATCACTAATTCTCGACTGCGACGGACATCATTACGCTGAGTATTATATTCATAGTGCTTCCAAAGGATTCCGTTATCGCGCTCGTAGATACCGATAACCCCTGGCATTACATAAGATTCTCCCTGTTCATTAGCAAATACAGCATTTAGTAACAGTCCGTTTTCGGGAATTTCCTTACCTAACTCCATCGTATTTGCTAACAAACCAAGGTTATATTCTCCAACATCAAAGGCATTTCTAAATGACCAAGTAGGCTCAGGATCGCCATAAGGTACTACCATTTCTGATAGGCTAGCGCGGTATAAAACTGGTCGGATATTTTCCCCGTCCTGGTGCATCACTTGGTACAGCATTAATCCATTACGAGGATGCATTAAATAGCGAAACTTCCAACCTTGCCAGCTAATTTCATGATCATTAATTCGGAAACTTGCACCTTTTGGTTGGAGAATCTTTAATGCTTTAAGTGGTGAAAGTAATTTGCCCAAAGATTTGATATCGTAGTCCCAGTTTTCCTTAGAGAAAGGTACGTTTCCTCTATCAACAAAACTGGTGATTTTACCTGTGTTCAAATTGACGGTTGTTAGCACTCCTTCAATCGGACTACCGTAATAGTTCCAGCCTTTACCCTTATAGTAAGATAAGCTCCGACAAAGACGATTACCTGTTGTTTCTTCCTGTTGACTCAGGATTCCTGGTGCCCACGAACTGATTTTGACTTGATCGAAATCAGTAATTCCCCGCCTTTGCATCGCTTTTTGCCATCGAGGATCGGCTTTAACTATCTGAGTTGCTAGTTCATATTCGGAATTAACGATCGCAGGTTGGACAAACGGTATTTCTTTCCAATAACTTAAGGTTTTGCTTGTCAGATCAACAATTCCCTCAAAGGTTTTGTTTTGTAATCGCTCAGAGACTACCAAAAAAGCTTTTCGCTGGAAAGCTTTACCCGGTGTAAACTTCAGAACTTCTTCTTTATCTGGTTCTTGTAAAGTGATCAGTGGAAAAACAGCCATTTCGCTCAAAGTTTTTTCTCTTTTGATCACCGAAACAGCTGTACTAATTTCTGCCTCAGTTAGCGAAGTGAGAGGATGGGAAATCGAAGGCTGTTGAGCCGTCAATATTTCCATTAGTCCCAGTGAGATAGAAATGACGACAATGATCGGAATAGCTAGCCGCAAAAAACGCTTTAACCGCTTAGTCATCTTTTACATTTTTAGAAAAGACTTATAGTTATCTATTTCCAAGCCGAAGATTGAAAACCGATAAATTAAGAGGCTAAAGCCAAATTAATTTGTTAATAGTATCCCCAATTATAAAACCCATCAGTCTAATCAATTGTTAGCTTTACATTTTTACGACTTACGCATCAAGTACGAAATGTAGGGGCAATTCATGAATTGCCCCTACGGTAAATCAAGACTATAATCCTTTGTTCATAACTGATCAATTATGACCCGTTAGCAATTAAGCAGAA
>Ga0123337_10001392_pt1 | contig 31301 bp, 30 predicted proteins | sample frozenSSSSmetaG_FD_89792 | JGI IMG/M metagenome (GOLD analysis project Ga0123337, IMG submission 89792) | Glacier valley bacterial and archeal communities from Borup Fiord, Nunavut, Canada, to study Microbial Dark Matter (Phase II) -... | ecosystem: Environmental > Aquatic > Freshwater > Ice >...
ATGAACATGACCAACGTTATTTCAAAAGACGGTACACACATCGGGTTCGATCAGTCCGGTCACGGTGAACCGGTCATTCTGGTGAGCGGCGGGTCGGTGGATCGTATGTCAAACGCACCTCTGGCTGCGCTTCTGTCCGATCACTTCACTGTATACAACTATGATCGCCGGGGACGCGGGATCAGTGGCGACACCGCCCCCTATGCCGTTGATCGCGAGATCGAAGACATTGCAGCGGTCATCGAAGTGGCGGGCGGCTCGGCATACCTGTACGGGTCGTCGTCCGGCGCATCGTTGGCGTTGGAGGTAGCAGCCAGTGGCCTTGCACTCAAGAAGCTGGCCTTGTGGGAAGCGCCCTATATCGTTGATGATAGCCGCCCTCGCCCGCCTGCGGATACGGCAAAGACGTATACCGAACTCGTGTCGGCTGGAAAACGCGGTGAGGCTGTCGAGTTCTTCATGGCAAAGGTGGTCGGGTTGCCACCTGAATTTGTTGCGTTTGCACGCTCTGAACCCTGGTGGCCTGCACAGGAAGCCCTGGCACACACGCTGGCCTACGATGCGACCATCATGGGGGATTATTCGCTGCCAACCGCGCGTGCCGCCAACATCAAGACCCCGACGCTGGTGATTGCGGGTGGGGCGGATATGCCCTGGATGCGGGACACCGCGCAAGTGTTGGTCAATGCCATTCCCGGCGCGCAGCTTCGTTTCCTGGACGGACAAGGTCACAATGTGGCTGCTGACGTGTTGGCTCCCGCGCTGATCGAATTCTTCAACGCCTGAGGCAACGAAACCCGATAACCAACATCAAGTAGCGTTCCGAATGCACATGAGGAGAGATCATGATGTTCCAGACAACTATTCGTCTGAGTGGCAAATCCGCAACCGGGATCGTGGTTCCACCTGAAGTTGTTGCCGGACTTGGTACGAGCAAGCGTCCCAAAGTTCGCGTCACCATCAAGGCGTACACCTATCGCTCAAGTATTGCATCGATGGGCGGGGAATACATGATCCCCGTCAGCGAAGAAGTCCGTAAAGGCGCTGGCGTTGCAGCAGGCGACATGGTGGATGTGGAAGTCGTACTCGATACAGAGCCGCGCGAAGTGACGGTTCCGCCTGAAATGGTGATAGCGCTTGAGCGTGACGCGGATGCCAAACGCTTCTTCGATGGCCTGTCCTATAGCAATCAGCAGCGCCTTGTGCTGTCGGTAGAACAAGCTAAAACAGCCGAAACCCGGCAACGGCGCATCGAGAAAACAATCGACGCACTACGTGACGGGAAGATATAGCAACTGACCGCTTGACGGGGTGTATTGGACACCCCATTTTAGTTGTGTGTAATATCCATCCACTATTTATCCGGGTCACTTTGATTGCGCTTCCCCATTAGGAAGTATGTCAAAATCAATCGAGCGCAATTCGCACCAGCCGATCCAGCCCGGCGTCGTCTTTGACGATCTGTACCTGTGCATTGGGAAACGCGATCTGTGCCAGTGCTGCTACTGCCGGACCCTGATCCGCGCCATGTTCGAGCAGCAGCAGCCCTGGTGAAGTGAGATATGCGGGAGTCTGCGCGAGCAACCGTTCGATCAGGCGCAGGCCGTCTGCGCCACCATCCAGCGCGACCAGCGGCTCGAACTTCGCGACATCGAGGATTGATAGCTCCTCCGACGCGATATAGGGCAGGTTCGACGCAATCAAATCGAAGCGTCCGGCGAACGGCTCCAATAAGTCTGCTTGAATTAACGTCAGGTTCGGCAGACCATCGGCGTTTTCCTGTGCGACACGCAGCGCGGCCAGCGAAACATCGGTCGCGATGACCTGCGCATCCGGCAACTGCGCCGCAAGCGTGACCGCGATCACCCCTGAACCCGTCCCCACGTCGAGGATGCGCAGCGATCCTGGCTGTTTGCGCGCCCACTGTAGCGCGACCTCGACCAGCTTTTCCGTTTCTGGGCGCGGGATGAGGACGTGCGAGGTAACGCGGAAAGTACGATCCCAAAAGGGGCGCGAACCGAGCAGATAGGCGATTGGCATTCCGCGAGCGCGCAAAACGAGCAGGCTTTCAAAGGTGCGCGCCTGATTTTCCGAGATGCTGCGTTCGGGGTGCGTGATTAGTGCCTCGCGTGGAGTTTGCAGTGTATGCGCGAGCAGCAACGCGGCATCCAGCCGGGGCGAACCCGAACCGCCATTCATCAGCCGTTCGGTTCCGTGCCGGAGCGCTTCGCCGACCTGCATCACTCCTCGTCGCCCGTGCCTTCGCCAAGCTTGCCCGCGCGGTCCTGCAAAATCAATTCGTCGATAAACGAGTCAATGTTGCCATCCAGCACGTCGGGCAGATTGTAAATCGTCATGCCGATGCGGTGGTCGGTGACGCGGTTCTGTGGAAAGTTGTACGTGCGAATTTTTTCGCTGCGTTCGCCCGTGCCGACCTGATTCCGGCGCGCGGAGTCTTGTTCGGAACGAATTTTCTCCATCTCGTATTCATACAGCCGAGCGCGCAGGATGTTCATCGCCTTGATCTTGTTCTGGAGCTGCTTGCGCTCGTCCTGCACGGCGACGACCAACCCGGTTGGGAGGTGCGTAATGCGTACCGCCGAGTCGGTGGTGTTGACGGATTGGCCGCCCGCGCCCTGCGAGCGGTATACATCGATTTTGAGGTCCTTGTCGGCAATTTGCACATCGACCTCATCCACCTCAGCCAGCACCGCAACCGTAACCGTGCTGGTGTGGATGCGTCCGGCGCTTTCTGTCGCCGGGACACGCTGCACGCGATGGACGCCACTCTCATACTTGAGGCGCGAGAACGCACCCTGTCCCTTCACCGCGAAAATGACTTCCTTGAAGCCGCCGATGCCGCTCTCGCTCTCGGAGAGCGTTTCCGGCTTCCAGCGCCGATCCTCTGCATAGCGCAGGTACATCCGCAGCAAATCCGCCGCGAACAGCCCCGCCTCGTCGCCGCCCGCACCCGCCCGAATTTCAACGAAGACGTTCCTATCGTCGCGCGGGTCCTTCGGGATGAGCATTTGCGTGAGTTCGGTCATGAGTGCTTCGATCTGCGCTTCCTTGCTCGCGACTTCTTCCTGCACCATTACGCGCATATCCGGGTCGGCTTCGGCTTCCTGCAACATTTGCCGCGCGCTTTGCAGGTCCGCATCGGCCTTGCGATAGCGCTCATAGGCTTCGACTGGCGGCTCCAGTTTGGAGCGTTCCTGCGCCATCCCGGAGATCACCGAATAATCGCCCATGAGCGTTTCCGGGTCGCTCATCAGACGTTCGAGTTCATCGTAGCGGGCTTTGATCCCACTCAGTTTATCAAACATGTTTACCTGATTTTAGTGAAGAGACACCATCACTATATTGTACAAGGCTGGCAACTTCAATATCCAGAGTGAGCGCTTTTCCTTCCAATTGCATTTTGTTGAACTCTGCGGGACCCAATACACCTTCTAATATATTGCATAAATAAGCAAAAATATTTGTATCCAGGTGCGGGCTGGACGCGATAAGCCCCGCCCACCTTGCGCTCTGAGCGAAGCGCCCCTTATGCTGCCATAACATCATTGCCGCGAGCAGCATACGCACCTTCTGGTATTCGGAATTCAGTGTTTGAGCAATTGCAAGTGCCTCTGAAAGCTCCTCTTGTGCAAGTGAGATTGAAACATCGTCAAGCGCAACACGGGTGTATACCCTGTTACGCAGCATATCACACACAAGCCGGAGTTGCCCCGCTCGACGGGCGAGGGTAAGCCCCTCTTGCAGATACTGCAAGGCTACCGCATGTTTCTTGAGCCGGAAATGTACGTATCCAAGGCTCGAGAGAGTTTGGATCAGGTTGCGTTGATTGGCAATCTCACGCGCGATGTCAAGGGCTTCGAGCAGGTGAGCGCATCCAGCATCCAGGTCGCCACTCTCGATCAGGCAATCGCCCAACCCGGTTAGACTGGCGCTCAGAATCCGACGATATTCAAGGGAACGGCTGATGCTTACGCTGCGCTCAATGTGTTCCTTTGCTTCTGCCAGATTTCCGCGCCGTACTGTCGTCTCGCCGAGAAGGAGCAGCGCAACCGCAATTTGAGATTGTTGTCCCATGACCTCGGCTAATTGAAGATAGCGCGAGAAATACGCATAGGCGCGAGAATAATCGCCGCGAAACAATGCTGACAATCCAAGACTACTGAGACTCCGTCCCATTTCATGTCTGGCATCAAGTGCCTCAAAAACTTTGTGGCTTTGTAGATGCAGGCGGTCTGCTTCATTGTAATCTCCATGCTCCTGGGCGATTTGTCCGAGAGCATACAAAGCACGACCGTAATGCAGATCATCCCCGATTTCGCGTGACAGATCGAAGAGTTGAATGGCGAAGCGTTGTGCGGTTTCAAGTGCATTCATGCGCGAGTGGGTGAGGTACAGGTAGAAATACAAGGCGCATTCGGATTTCTTATCTTGCAGGCGTAAGGCGGCACTCAGAGCGGCTTGCAGGGATTGTGCATATTCTCGCGGATGTTGACGGATAGCAAAAATCTCCGCGCCCACCAGTGCGAATTGAATGCACAGGCGCGCGGCGTCGGAATCTTCTACTGCGTGCCGGGCTGACCACGCTTGCCACTGCGAGATTTGCAACCAGTCGTTATCGAAGGCACGCAGTCCATCAGCATGGCTCTCATATCCACGCATCACTGCCTTTACCGCAAATTGGAGCCGACGCACATAATATTGGGCCAGCCGTATCTGTGTGGTTCGCGACTCGATGTGGCTGTTCATGCTCGCTGAGGTTCGTGATCGAGAAGCGCGCGGGCATGGAGGACCAGCAGTGCGTGCATCTGGAAGCGGCCATCGCTCAACGGTTCAAGCAGCCCCCGGTTAACAAAGATACGCGCTGTAGGTCGTGGGTCATCGATGCTCCATACAACGCTCATGGCAGCTAAATTGAACGTTGCGGGTTTGGGCGAGAACAGACTGAGCAGCGCAAAGCGCTTCCGCAACGCAGGTTCGAGAAGATCGGTACTTCGCTTGAGCAGGACCGCCACTGTTGGCGGGGGACCCTTATCGAGCGCAATCATATCATCGGGGATGGACGCATGAAGGATCGTCACCTCCGTGCGGAGTTCCTCAAGTAGGTTTTGGATACCCCAGCCCAGACGCGCTTCGGTATGGAGCAACCTGCCCGCGACTTGAATGGCGAGGGGCAGCCCTTCCAAATCACGTACGAGCTTATGACATTCCTCCGGGTGGGCAGTCGCCGTTTCGGGCGTTAGTTTCGCGAGCAATTCAAATGCGGCAGCTTCTTCCAGAATAGGCAGCCGATACACGTCCGTCGCGCTGGCCGCTAATCCAATTGCCACATCGTTCAAGCGGCTGGTTAAAAGCATCGCACAGAATTGTCCACCCACACGGAACGGTTTCGCCTGCTCAACCTGCCATATATCGTCAACGATGAGTAGCATCCGTTTCGTGCGCAGGGCTGCCGTGAGTGCGGCGCTAATTTCCTCTAGCTTGCGTGACCGCGAGGTCTCACTTAAGTCAAACGCATCAGCCCAAACCAGCAATGCGTTATTCAGATTTGGCGTCTCCCCAAGCGAGGTCCAGAGGATGCCATCCGGGAACTGCTGCAACAATTCCGGGTCGTGTGCCAGTTTCGCCACCAATGCGCTTTTGCCAACACCCGGCCAACCCTGCACAATGATGGTTGAGTGCGACTCGCCCCCATATACTCCAAGCCGATGTTTGATCTCCCTGAATGCTTTTTCGCGGCCTACAATGAGCGTAGGCAGAACTGGAAGCACGAAAGTCGGGGACACCTCTCGCTGTCGGATACGCGGCTCAGGGACGGAAACATCACTATTTTGAAGCTCTCTGTAAAGTTGTGTGGTTTCCTCCTCCGGTGGCACGAGTAACTCTTGCTCCAACAGTTGTGCGCAGCGTTGATATTGTCGTAGCGCCTCCGTACGCTGTCCGCTTGCCACATACAGGCGCATCAGCAGACGATAGGCGGGTTCGTGAAGGACATCCACAAGTAACCAGCGATGCGCGTAAGCGAGTGCCTGATCGAGTTGCTGCGTATCTGCGTAATATTGCGCCAAACGTCGCAACACCGCAGCAAATTCGCGGCGCAGCCATTCGGATTGCACAGCCTGCCAATCATCAAATTCTGGACAGCCCTCAAGGTTGAACCCGGCCAAGAAGTCTGCCCAATAAAGGGTTGCCGCCTGATTTAGCCATTCTGCGCATTCGCTGCACAGCGTACCCGACGGATGTGCATGAGTCTGAACGCGCGAAAGAAGTGCCAGGAAAGCGCTGACATCGATCCATATCGCGTCGCGCCGAATGCCAACTGTGTTCCGATCTACATGCAGCCATTCGCTCGATATTGTGTCAGTCAGTGCGGAAAGCGTACTGCGTAGCGCACCATGAGCATGATTGTCGTCAAGATCGGTCCACAAGAGGGCTGCAATCGTATCCCGGCCTGGTTGTGCTTCAGCGAGCGCTAGGTAGGCTGCCACCGCCAGAGCCTTACGGCGTTTGACCGTGACAGTCTTTCCTTCGTATTCGATACGAGGCATACCAAATAAATACAGCTTTAGAGGAAACATATCGCGCTCATCTGTCTCGCTTTGGTAGCGCTGTTGTGACGATATGGTGATGATCGTTTTCTATGATGTCATAACCTAAAGGATCGCGCAAGCTGACCGCAGTAGCGATTCAGCAACAATTAACCTATGGGAAACAGACACATGCCCGAATTTACTTCAACGAAGAAGAACGACCCTCTTGCCAGAGCCGCATCGCCGCAGATTGCAGAGCAGAACGCAGCACAAGCCACAAGTGACTTTGAGCAAGCATCCCAGATGCAGTTCAGTCCTACGCCGGGCAGTATCCTCCGAATGCAGCGCACGAGCGGCAACCAGGCTGTGATGCGGTATCTTGCTCAACGCACCAGTTATCTTGAAGATATACGGAGCGATTACTCATCGAGCGCTCCGATGACGGGTCAGCCTGTGACATCGCCGAGTTCCGGTGGCAGCTATCTACCGAGTGGTCCTGCGCCGGTGACTGGGCAGCCTGTATCATCACCAGGAACACCGAGCAGCTCTCTACCCGCTACAGGTCCGAGAACTGGAACGCCTGTGGTGGCTCCCCCGACAAACTCACCCCCGGCTCAAAGTCCTGCCCCGCCATCCGAAGTTCCCGCCGATCAACAGGATACTGCTGATGAACGGGTGGCTGCTGCGCGAAAGATGGTCGCAGAATTGAAGAGCATTGGAACAAAATACGGCCAACCAGAAACCCGCGATTGGTCGGATAAGACGGTTGCCGATTGCTCAAAATTTGTTCAGTGGCTCCTTGAAGCGGCAGGTCAAGACAATATGATGGGCGGGCGCGAAGGTGCAACGACCGCGCAAATGCAGCAATGGATCATGGATGCAACCGACACGGAGAAGGTTCAGGATGCTTTCCGCACTGATAGCCCACAACCGGGAGACGTCATGATGTGGGAGCATCACGTTGGGCTTGTCGTCGCGGTAGCGCAAGAAGGTGACACCCAATATATGGCCTTTGCTGCTATGGGCAGTAGCGGAGCCAGCATTATCGGCGAGAAGGATGGCAAACTCTGGCTGAAGGTGAAAGACACCGACCAAATTGACACATTTGGGTCGGGCGCATTTCTCGGCTACTGGACCCCGTAATAGCCAAGTCGCAAAATCACAAGGGGTGTGCCGCTTAACGCAGCGCGCCACCTGCCGCAGCTCAGGCGTTTAGACATGCACAACCTGCCCACTCGCGGCACGTACCAGACGGTCGCGAACCGCCGCGCCGATGCCCGTTACCGGGAAGCCACGCGCGATGATCATGTCAACGCCCGTATCATCCAACGCGCGTAACGCGGCGAACAGATTGCGGGCAATAGTCTCCATATCGGTCAGACCACCAACAAATGTTTTGGGAACATCCAATGCTTCTACGCTCGCGCGATCCTCTTCCGCGAGGAGCAGCCCGACGTGCTTGTTCGCCTTCACAAGCGCGCGTGTACGTTCAATGATTGCGTGCTGCACGGCGTCGGAGCCGCCCTCGATCAAGATCAGGTGTGCATTTGGGGAGTAGTGTTTGAGCAGCATTCCCGGCGCGGGGAGCGCTTCGGTATTGCGTTCCGCGTCGATATGCCGCTCGTCTCGTGCAATAAAATCAGGAATGAAATTTTGCAAGGCTTCAAGGCTCACGCCGCCGGGACGCAGTATGTGCAGGGGTCGCGCTGTAATATCCAGAATGGTCGACTCGACGCCGATAGCGGTAGGTCCACCATCCAGAATGAGTGAGATGCGTCCGACGAGATCAGCGTAGACGTGCTGCGCGGTTGTCGGGCTGGTGTGTGCAAAGCGGTTCGCACTCGGCGCAGCAATCGGTACGCCCGCCGCGCGGATTAGTGCCAGCGCGACAGGATGCGCAGGCATCCGAACGGCAACCGTGGGCAATCCCGCACTTACGAGATCGGGGACGAGCCGCGAGCGCTTCAAGATCAGTGTGAGCGGTCCCGGCCAGAATTTCGCCGCAAGGTCATTGAGCAGGCGATCCGCATCGGTAATGAGCGCCGCAAGCTGATCCAAATCTGCAATGTGGACGATCAGCGGATCGGTATTGGGTCGCCCCTTCGCGGTGAAAATCTTCGCTGTGGCGGTCGCATCGAGTGCATTCGCGCCAAGTCCATAGACCGTTTCCGTTGGAAAGGCGACCAGTTCCCCGGCACGGATCAACGCGGCGGCGCGTTCGATAGCACCGTCAGCGCTTGCAAGCATGATTTCAGTCATTTCTGGATGAGCAGCCGCCAACCGTTTTCGGGCGTCGGCTCGGCGGTGAGTAGGGTATAGCCGCGCAGGTCGCACCAATCGGCTACACGGTCGCGCGCTTGCGAGTCGGTGGTGATGAACTCGAAGCACTGCCCCGGCGCGAGGTGGCGCATCCGGCTGTTCAGGTAGAGCAATATCTCGAAGCAGACTTCGAGACCAGAGGTGAAGCTATCGGCGACTTGCATGGTTCAGTTCATTTTCTGCGTCAGTTTGGATCGTACCACGCGCGGTCGTCTTACCGTTGGTGAACGCGCGCTGAGAAGTTGTGAAATTCATGTAGAGTTCGGATGCGTCCGCGAAAAGCATGTTATAATTGTCAAAACGGTCGGAAAAGGAGTTGTGACATGCCTCACGTATCGATTCCTGCTTTGGTGATTATTCTGGTGATTGTTGTGCTGCTATTCGGGAGCGGCAAAGTTGCGAAGCTGGGCGGCGAGCTGGGCATCGCGATCAAGGAATTCCGCAAGGGAATTGCCGGTGATGAGCCAGCCGCAACTACGACGACCATTGTTGAAAAGAAGACCGAAGTACCTCCTTCAACTCTCTAACTGCACAATTGAAGAGAGCAAGCCGGACGCACAAGCATCCGGCTTTTTTGTTTTTGTTGATCTTGAACGATATTGTTACAAAAGGCACAAATCGCCTGTATGAGCAAACCTATTTTGATTGTTTGGTGTTATAATACCATGCTCATTATAGGATTGTAGAGGATTGCCGCATGGCTGACCTATTCGACAAAATCCACAACTTTACCGCCGTCAAAGAGGCACGCGCGCAAGGAATTTACCCGTATTTCCTGCCGCTGCAAAACTCGGAAGGCGCGACGGCGACGTTCGAGGGTCGCGAGGTGGTCATGATCGGCTCGAACAACTATCTCGGCCTGACCACGCATCCCAAAGTGCGGCAGGCAGCGATGGACGCCATTGCACAATATGGCACGAGCTGCACCGGGAGCCGCTTCCTGAATGGCACGCTCGAACTGCACCTCGAACTTGAACGGCGGCTGGCGCGCTTCATGGGCGCGGAAGCCGCACTGACCTTCACGACTGGCTATCAGGCGAATGTCGGGACGATTACCGCACTGGTCGGTAAGGGCGATTACGTTATTTGCGACAAGGAAGATCACGCCAGTATTATCGATGGCTGCCAGATGTCTTATGGCGAGATGCGCCGTTTCAGCCACAACGACGTGAGCAGCCTCGATGCGGTCCTCGCGCGCATTCCGGAAAATGCTGGAAAGCTGGTTGTTGTGGATGGCGTGTACAGTATGGGCGGCGATATTGCGCCGTTGCCGCAGATCGTCGCGATTTGCAAGAAGCACGGCGCGCGGATTATGGTCGATGACGCGCACAGCATTGGCGTCCTCGGCAACGGGCGCGGCACGGCGGCGCATTTCGGCGTCGAAGATGATATTGATGTGACGATGGGGACGTTCAGCAAGTCGTTCGCGTCGGTCGGCGGCTATATTTCCGGCAAGGCCGATACGGTAGAATATATCCAACATGCCGCACGTTCGCTTATTTTCAGCGCGAGCCTGCCGCCTGCCAACGCTGCGACGGTGCTGGCCTGTCTGGATATTCTCGAAGCAGATACGAGCATCATTGAAAACCTGTGGGACAACGCCGAATATATGCGGACCAACCTCAAGCAGCTCGGTTACAATATCGGGCGCAGCAATACGCCGATCATCCCGCTGATCATCGGCGATTACATGCGGACCGGGATGGCCTGGCGCGGTCTGCTGAACGGCGGTGTGTATACCAATCCGGTCGTGCCGCCGGGCGTGCCACCGAATATGAGCCTGCTCCGCACGAGCTATACGGCCACACACACCCGGCAGCACCTCGACCGCGCGCTGACGGTCCTCGATGAGGTTGGCCGCGCGCTCGACCTGATCCCCGGTGAGGGCAGCCTCTATGAGGCAAGTGCGGAGGCGCTGCCGGTCCTCTAGACGGCTCGGAATGAGCGCGTGATCAGGTGCGCCGCCCGGCCATGAATGGACCGGGCTACAACGGTCAAAGCTACAAAACCCTAATAGCGGGCCTTATGTGTGCAGGAGTCGTGGCTTGCCAGACCCTTTTTTGCAACTTGCAGGTTAAAATTAATCGGTTCCGGCGGCTTGCCCGGCATTAATCGCCGCGCGCGGGTTCTGCGTTCGCAGTAGATCGCGTATTTCGGTCAAAAGCTGTTGATCGACCGAGAGTGACTCCTCGTGTGCGGCGGCAGCGACTCCGGCGGCGGTCCTCGCGCGGTGCAGCCGAATTTGCGCGGCACGCCGCATCATGGTGTTGATGCCGCGAATCAGGAAAAAGACCACAATTGCGACGATCACGAAGTTGATGATCGCCTGAATGAAGCTACCGACAGCGAGGACCGCCCCGCCTGCATCGCGCGCGGCCTTGATCGTGGCGTACTGCTTGCCGTCAAGCGCGACATAGATATTGGTAAAGTCCACGCGCCCCAGAAACAGGCCGAGGATCGGATTAATGATGTCCTGCACCAGCGAATTCACAATTGCGGTGAAGGCCGCGCCGATAATGATACCGACCGCGAGATCGAGTACATTGCCGCGCATGATGAACGACTGAAATTCCCGGACGATAGACCGCATGGTGCTTTTTCCTTTTAAGACTTGTAGGCGGGCGAAGCCCAAGTATAGTGACTTTGGAAAAAACGTGTCAAGCCGTTTGGTTTATCGGATGCGAGCAAAGATTGTCAGCGTGGCATTCAGCCCGGATGGGCGCAACATCGCGTTCGGGAGCGCGAAGCAGGCCGTATGCATGTAGCCTGATCTAGCCGATAGCATCTGCCGCCTTCACCAGCCGGATACCCTCGCGCACAAATTCAGCGATTTGCGCATTGGTGCTTTCCTCGAAGCCGACAATCGACGAGGTGCAGTCATCCAGAAAGCGCAGCCGTCCGACGAGCTGCGGTCGGTTCGCGAAATGGCGCAACGTGGAGCGCATTGTTTCCAGAACGCAATGGCTGCGTGCTTGTCCCGCGATGTAAATCAGGTCAAATTCGACCAGAAATTCGAGGAATTGCAGGTTGAGCGTGCCATCTGGCCTGCCGGGGACCTTCACTTCCGGCTCGACCACCGAATAAAATTCCGTCTGCGGGATTGTGCCTTTAGTGAGATAGGTCGGTGCGTCGTGTCGCGCGCCGCTGTGATACTGGATTGCTTCGGAGAGCGCTGGGACAAGCGCCCGCCCGGTTGTACCTTCCATGCAGTGGAACGGCCAGATCATGAGCTGCTTCTTACCGATCTGTTCCAATGTGCTGACGTATTCTCTGGACCAATCCGGGAGTTGCGTCGGCAGCCAGTCGCCGCGTGCAACCTGTTCCGCTGTAATGACGGTGTAGGGTGCGGGGTGCGCGCCATTCGCATCCTGCCACCAGCCCGCGAAGAAAATATGCGAGGGCAGGTGCGTATCGAGTGAGGCCGTGATATGCGTGATCTGCGGCGTGTTGCGGTAAATGAATTCGACCGTGCGCCGCGTATCCTCGACCGCGCCCGACACGGCAAGCCGTCCATCCGCAAAGACGAAATCGATCTGCGCGTCGATGAGCCATAGCAACACGCGCGGCGAGTCGTCGCTGCTCGGTTTCTGGTAAGCATCCAACCCGGTTTGGTAAGCACGGGCAAAATCCGGTTCGTAGCGCGTGCCGATTAGCGAAGGGTTGTAGAAATCGGGGAATGTCATGGTTGATCGATTTGCCTCCAAAGCACATCTTCGACATAGCATACTGGGTAGGTGTATTGCACCGCGATTTCGAGGGGTGAAAGCTGCTCACCGGATGAAAATCGTTGCCGGACATCGATAAGCGCCTCTTGATCTGACCAGAGCAAACGCTGTTTTCGTGGCGGAGTGCCGCTGAGTTTCGCTTCCACCAAGGTAAGGAATTGATCGAATCGGAAGCTGCCATCAGCTTGCACCTTTGGCTCGACATCCAGACTAAACCAGCGCATCACGCGATAGAACAGATCATAGCGTCCAGCTTTGATTTCGTGTCCAAATTGATAAAGTGCGTAGGTCGGCGAGTAGCGCACGTGGCTCCACACGAACAGGCTTGCGAGGCGGTTGGATTCACTGCGGTAGTAAAAAGGTCGGCGTAAGTAGCGCGGATCGAACAGCCAGGGAGAACGCCGCAGTGCTAACCCTATCAGCAAAAACGGATCGGATGTCCAGCGGCGATGAATATATACCTCACCGCGCGCGACATCGCGCACGAGGCCGCCACGCAGCCCGCGTTTGGAGTCAACAATGCGGAATATCGAGAGATAGGATAGCTTTGCGGAAGCGGCGGCATCTGCGGCGGCTTTCGCGCGCAAAATAGTCAATACGAACGCGGCGCGATCTGCGTCGTCCATCATATAATAGCAACCATAACGAGCTATACATTGCCATCTCGCTGTTGATTTGAAATGGCACGCCAAGCGGCGGTGCGGCAGCACCTGCCAGAGCGCACTCAGGATCATTTGCCCTTTCTCAGTGATAAGACGGATCGCTTCTGCAATCGCGCTGACATACAAGACTCCGCTGGTCAGCGGGTAACGCGCGCGAATACTATAAATGAAGCTGAGGCCAACTCCCCAATTCAGAAAATCTCCTAAGATGCGCAATACTTCCACGCTATCGGCATAATGTGAGACCGTATAGCGCTTCCGGGTAAGCAGAAAAGCGATCACTTTTAAACAGTAGGGAAGCAGCGCGAAGGGTAGCCGAACCACGGACAATGTATAAGCAATCACGTAGAGCAGCAGCGCAATGTGTTTGTCGAAACGCGAAGGCGGGACCACGCGAACCGGGTAGCCCGGCGTGCAAAATGCGTAGAACAACAGTTGAGTGAGCGCGATGGGGATGAGCAGCAGGAGGATCATGCGGTGCACTCCGCTGCGGAAACATGCGGTTCGCGCTGTATTATTTCAAAGGAGAATACACCATGAACAGTAGAAGGTATCATCGATTTTCAGAATTCTGGCCGTATTATGTAGGGGAACATGCAAATCCGCTCACCCGACAGTTGCATTTTTGGGGAACTCATAATCTGCTCTTCTGGCTGCTGATAGCCGCGCTCCATCGCAGCCCAAAATTACTGCTGTTTGCGGTGGTGTCATCCTACGCTTTTGCGTGGATCGGTCACTTCTTCATCGAACATAACCGTCCCGCGACGCTGAGGTATCCACTGCTTTCGGCGCTTGGAGATTTGCAGATGTACCGAAAAATGTGGCAAGGCACGATGCGGGGTGAGGTTGAGAAATACGGTCGCGGGTCTATTTCAGAACACCGAACATCTTATTCTGGCGCGTCTTCTTCAGAAAATTTGCGAGTCGCGTCTTGAAAACTTCTGGCTGCTTGCGCTGCTCTTCGATGAAACCGACGCGGATGCGCTTGTAGCTCTCCGGGAATGCCTGAAATTTTGCCCACGTTTGCGGGTCTTCGCGCAAGGCGGCCAGAATATCGCCCGCAATCGTGAACGCTTCAAGCGAGATGTCGGGCAACTTCGCGCGACCCGCATCCGTCATCAACCCCTGATCAATGAGCCGCCGCGCACGGTCTTTGTTGAGTTCGGTCCAGTTGCTACGTGGCCTGCGCGGGGTGAAGCGTTGTGCGGAGCGCTCTGCATCCATTTTCTTCGCGATGCCATCAATCCAGCCGAAACAGAGTGCTTCTTCAACGGTCTCTATGTAGGGAATAGCAGGCTTGCCGGATGCCTTGGTATACGACACCAGCCAGATTTCATTCTCGCTATCGTGATTTTCCGCGAGCCATTTGCGCCATGCAGCGCGTTCGGCCAGGTGAATTGTTTTGGTGATCTCCATAGTTGATTTTATACCTGCCCCTCAAGTGTGTCAGAATCAGACGGATTTCCTGCACTGGATGTAGTCACCTTGCGCAGCGCAGCGACGAGCAAGGTCATATTCTCCACACCGATCAGCTTTTCAAACTCGGCTTCAATTTCGCTCTTCACTTCGCAGGCGTCCGCGAAGTAGCGCCAGCCCGCGTCCGTAGCCTGTACGCGCGTGACACGGTGATCGGTCACATCGGTCGCCGTCACAACAAAGCCGTGTCCTTGTAACTCCTTGACGAGCCGACCCGCGAATTGTTTGGTCATTCCCATCCGTTCGGCCAAAATGCCAATGCGCGTCCCTTCATCATCGAGTGACGCCATAAGCAGCGTATGCGCGAGCGTCAATCCGGCGTAGCCGCGAGCGGCGTATCTCTGCGCGGCGGTCGCCTGGAAGTTCCGATAAACCGTTAGCATCAGCCGGGCTACTGAATTATTGCCTTGTGCGCGCAATGAAGCACGCTCCTCACGAGTAAGGGGAGCTTGCATATTCAACCCCTTGACAATTTGTAAACCTGATTTACTATATTGTAAACCACATTGACTATTATAGCGTCGAATGTGAGAAAGTACAACAGGAGTCAAGCATGAACATCACCGCCATCCAGACCGGAGTCGTGCGCGTCAAACCGCTGTTCATCAAGGGAAGTGTCGGAGTCGGGGGAATGTTGCCGTTCCTCGTCAAGCTACATAGCGAGCGTGAATTCATCGACATTCCAATTTATGCGTGGGCAATCGAACATGCCGAAGGTGTGATCATCGTTGATACGGGTGATTCGTCGGCGTCGGTCTCGGATTTCGTTACAGCGACGCGCTATGTGATTGCGCCGGAAGAAGAGATCGGTCCGCAGCTTGCGGCGCGCGGGATCAAGCAAACCGACATTGCCAAAGTCGTGTTGACGCATATACATGGTGACCATGTGCGCGGACTCAAGCACTTTCAGAACGCGCCGATTTATCTTCGTGATGCAGAATATACCGATGCGCGGACGCTGCTCAACCGCGCTATAACGCCGCTCCCGGCAGGGCTATCCCCAACATTGTTCTCACTCCTGCCAGAACCGCTCGGACCGTTCGCACAGAGCTATCCGCTCACCAGAGACGGCACGGTGATCGCGGTCCCGACGCCCGGCCACACGCCCGGCCATATTTCCGTGGTCGTGCGCGATGGCGATCTATCCTATTTTCTGAGTGGCGACATCACATACACCGAGGCTGCGCTGCTCGATCAGGCATTGCAGGGTCCGACGCGCGCTCCGAAGCAGCAGGTCGAGACCCTGCGCAAAACGCTGGATTTTGTACAATCCTCTCCCACGATTTATCTACCGTCACACGACCCGCAATCGGCAGCGCGATTGGCAGTCAGGCAGCTTACACACCCACATCCCGCCGCTGGAACAATGCCGTCGCGCCCGCGATGAACGCACCCGCCGCGACCAGCAGCAGCACGACACCACCCCACTTTACGCCGTTCACGAATACGTTCGCGCCATCGTACCAGGTGAAGAACGAAAACTTGTCGATCAGGTTGCCGCCCGTTTGCACGCCGATCAGCGCCAAAACGTAGCTGACCACAACAAAGATGCCCGACAGCGCAATCGCGGTCGTGCGCCGCCGCACCACCGTCGCGATGAACCCGGTTACGGCCATGCTCAGGACCATTGACGGTACGAGGTTGAAGCACGCCGCCGCGATGTCCCTCGCTGGAAGATTGAAAATCGCAGAATTTGCCGTGGTGAGCCAGATCGCAGCGAATGTGATCAAGGCGATCACGAGCATATTGACCGTATACGCGGCGAATTTTTCCAGCACGACGCGCCAACGCGGGAGCGGCTGTGCGAGCAGCATATCCATGATGCCGCTTTCCTCTTCATTGGCCGTGAGCGACAGCCCGGCAATCACGCCGTAAACGACGAGGATCAACATGATCCAGCCGAAGAACAGATAGCCAAACATGCCGCGCGGTGTGGCGAGCGCCAGTTGGTCCGCAGAAACCATCATGAGCAGAACGGCTTTCGGCGTATTCTGCAAAAGTTTCGCGTATTCATTCAGGGTTTTGACATCCGGCACTGCGGCAACCACGTAGACCACCATGATCGCGACCCCGGCTGCCCAGCCGAGAGCGCTTTTCCACGTCCGGCGCAGCGTTTCAAAAAAGACGACTCCGTTCATCGTACCAGCTCCTTTTGGGGTGTCGTGGCGGCGTGCGTTTGCGCCTCACCGCCGTAATAGGTCAGGAAAATATCCTCAAGCGAGGGTTCGGAAGTGTGCAGCGCGACGACGTATTGGCCGTCCAACGCGCGCAGCACCGGATCGAAATCACCACTGAGCCGGAAGTGCAGCGCGTTTCCTGTAGCGGTCACATCACTGACGCCGAGGACGTGCGCGAGCAATGACGGCGCAACAGGCGCGCGGAAGGTGAGCGTCAAATCGCTGAATTTGAAGGTCATCAGGTCTACGACGCGCTCTACCGTTTGCAGCTTGCCATCACGCAGGATCGCCACCCGTTCGCAGATTGCCTGCACTTCGCTCAGGATGTGCGAGGACAGAAACACCGTCCGACCTTCGGCGCGTACCTCACGCATCAGGTCGTGGAAAATCTGCTGAATGAGCGGATCGAGGCCGCTGGTCGGCTCATCGAGGATGAGCAGTTCTGGGTGATCCATCAGCGCGAGGACGAGGCCGAGTTTGCGGCGGTTGCCAGTCGAATAACTGCGCACCTTCTTCTTGAGATCGAGCGACAGCCTTTCGGAGAGCTGTCCCACATACGGCCAATCGACGCCGCCACGCACGCGCCCCAGATAGCTCACGACTTCGCGCCCGGTCTGGCCGCCCCACAGGTTGAGTTCACCAGGTAGGTAGCCGATCCGCTTGTGGAGCGCTACAGAGTCTTTTTGCGCGTCCATGCCGAGGATGGCTGCGCTCCCGCTGGTCGGGCGGATGATGTCGAGCAGGCAGCGGATCGTCGTCGTCTTGCCCGCGCCGTTCGGACCAAGATAGCCGAAGATTTCACCCTGAGCGATGCTCAGGTCCAGATGATCGAGCGCCACTTTTGCGCTTCCATATTGTTTGGTAAGGCCGCGTATTTCAATCGCGGGGGTGGTCATCATTGTCTACTCCTTTTTGGGTCTGCTTGCCATCGCGCGCACCTGTTCGATAGCGGTGTTCAAGAGGTGCTTCCCGGCGTCGCTATCGGCGAGATTGGGCGGCGTGAGATACAAACTCAGCATATCGACCATGAGCGCGAGTGATTCATCGAAGGGTTCCAAGGGAGCGCCGAGAATATCCGGCGTCATTGTCAGATAACCCTGTCCAACAACGCTGAACAGGTAGCTGATCTGCTTCGCGTCCACATCGGCGCGTACCAATCCTGCTTTCTGCATGGCGGCGGTGAAATCCTTATTGATGAGGAAGCGCTGTGCCTGAAAATCTGGCGCACGTCGCCGGATGTAATCGCCCAGCACGCGCATATCGCGGTTGTAGAGCGCACGCATGAGCGGTCGTTTAGCGAGCGAGGTTAGCGCATGTTTGAGCATATTCACGAGCGTACCGCCCATTGAATCGGCATTAACTTCGGCGACCATTTCATCGATGTATGCCCATGTCTCGCGCAGGATGAGAGCTTCCATCAGGTCGTCCTTGCTCTTGAAGTGCAGGTAAACCGCGCCTTTGCTGACGCCTGCTTCGCGTGCGATGTCGTCTACCGTCGTCTTGTCGAGGCCGTAGTGCAGGACGAGCGCGGCGGCGGCATCGAGGATACGGGTTTCTCTATCCTGTGGTTCTATACTGTGCCTCGTGACCATTTGACCGAAAATACGGTATTGGTCATAGCGTATCATAGTTTTAGAATTTAAAACATAAAGAGGTTGTAAAAATACTTTCGTGCGAAGCGCCAAATGACCTCTCTTGAACACGCTGACTTTCTCTGTTAACATCGCTATAACGTCAACGGTCAGAAATCACCCGTGAAATTTGAACCTTTGGCGCGGCGCATGTGTATACCAGTGTTGTCACATGCAAGATTGTCAGGTTTCAGTTCTTGATATTGAGGAGTTCTATGAATACCACCCGTTTTCACCGCCTCCGCATCGTGGTCATCCTGATTGCGCTCGCGGCCTTGATTGCACCCGCGACCTTCGCCGCGACGCCCGTGCAGGCGCAAGCAGCGAAGAAGGTTCTGCGCTACTCCCAGAGCGAGCCGGATACGATTGACCCACAGCGCGCCAGCTATGTCAATCAGGTTGCGCTCGTGCAGGGTATGTTCCGCGGCCTGCTGCGCTACGACGAAAAAGGCAACCCGACACCCAGCATTGCGAAGGAAGTCCCGACAGTTGCCAACGGCGGCATCTCGAAAGACGGCCTGACCTACACTTATAAACTGGGTACTTTCAAGTGGTCGGATGGCAAGGGCGTTGTTACGGCAGGCGACTTCGTGTACTCGCTCCAGCGCCTCGTCGATCCCGCGTTGGCCTCACCCTATGGCGGGTTCCTGAACGACATTGTTGTCAATGCGACCGAAATTCAAGATGGTAGTGCCAAGCCGGATACGCTCGGCGTCAAAGCCGTCGATGACAAAACGCTGGAGATTTCGCTTGCGAAGCCGGTCAGCTATCTGAACTCGGTCATGTCACTGTGGGCGACCTATGCCGTCCGTAAGGACAACGTGGAGCGCGCAGGCGACCCCTCCAGCGGCGCATGGACCGACCCGGCCAATGGTCCGGTTGTCGGCAGTGGTCCGTTCATCCTTACCAAGTGGGACCACCAGAAGGAAATCGTTTTCGACAAGAACCCGAATTTCGGTGGTTCTCTTGCGAAAATCGATCAGGTGGTGATGCCGCTCACGGATGATGCCGCTGTAGCCTATGCGGGTTACAGAGCAGGTGAACTCGATGTTGCCGCATTCCCGGCAGCCGAATACCCGGCAGTTCTGGCCGACCCCGTTCTGAGCAAGCAGCTCATCAGCTACGAGGATACGTGCGTGACGTACCTCGCCATGAACAACAACAAGCCGCCGTTCAACAACGTGAAGGTTCGCCAGGCATTCGCAACCGCGATTGACCGCGACCTGTATGTGAAGGTGATTGCCCTCGGTCTCGCCAAGCCATATTTCAGCTTCCTGCCGCCTGCTGTTCCCGGCAACGACGCGAAACAGGGCTTGGAATACAAGTTCGATGCCGCAAAAGCGAAGAAACTACTCGCTGACGGTGGTTTCCCAGATGGCAAGGGGTTCCCGCGCGTCAAGTTCAACTATACGGCCAGCGCCCCGAATCAACGCCGTTTCGACTGGTTCCAGGCGCAGTTCAAGACGGTTCTCAACGTTGACATCAGCGCGAACCCGATGGATGGTGCATCGTTCCAGGCCGCGACGAACGTTCCTGCCGATGCAGACAAACTCGAAGGTCTGACCCGCGCGGGCTGGTGCGCCGACTATCTGCACGCTTCCGACTATCTCTCGCTCGTTCTGGGGGGTGGTGGCGACAAGGGCAATGCCCTCAACATCGCCGCGTATAAGAGCGCCGAATTCGACAAACTGGCGAAGGAAGCGGACAACACGCTCGACGCCACCAAGCAGAACGAGCTGTACAAGAAGACGCAGCAGGTTCTCCTGAACGACTCGCCGGTTGCATTCATCAACACGGGTCTAAATGTGATCCTCGTCAACCCGAAAGTCAAGAATCTCAAGCCGTCCGCGCTCGATAGCGGTCAGCCGGGAACGTTCTTCTGGGAAGACATCGAACTCCAGTAGGTTGTTAACCGCCGTGCCGGGTCCGCTGGACCCGGTACACACCCAGTGGGGTACGGACAAAACGTACCCCCATGTCTATCCTGTTCACTCTGGAGTGAGGTCATATGTTTGCCTACTTTCTTCGGCGGGTTCTACAAATCATTCCTGTCCTATTCGCTGTCTCCGTAATTACATTCATTATGATGCATTTGACCCCCGGTGGTCCCTGGGATACCGTCAGCTCCCGACCTGTTTCTGCAACCGTCAAGCAAAATATCATAAAAAAATTTGGTGGTGACAAGCCGCTCGTGCAGCAGTATCTCGACTATATGGGCGGCATCGTTCTGCGTGGTGATCTGGGTCCGTCCTTCAAGGGAACCCAGACGGTTAATCAGATTATTTCCAACGGATTGCCTATCTCAGCAGCGATTGGTTTAGGTGCGATCACACTTGCGCTGCTGGTCGGCGTCCCACTCGGCGTCCTTGCCGCGCTCAAACACAACACCTGGATTGATCAGGCAGTCATGTTATTCGTCACGATTGGTATTTCCGTTCCGGGTTTTGTCCTTGCACTTGCATCTATTGTGCTGTTTTCAGTGGTATTGCACGCCTTACCCTACCAATTCCAACGTGAGCAGCCGCTTAGCTGGATTATGCCCGTCGCGCTTCTCTCACTTGGCTCGACCGCGCTGGTGCTGCGCCTGACGCGCTCGGCTACGCTTGAAGTGTTAGGCGAAGATTACGTACGAACGGCACGCGCAAAGGGTCTCGGTGCGCGGACGGTGAACATACGCCATGTTCTCCGCAATGCGCTTTTACCCGTGATTACACTGGTCGGCATCGTCACCGCCAACCTGATTACCGGGACCTTTGTTATCGAGTCAGTATTCGCCGTACCCGGCATCGGGCGAATTTCTGTCCAGTCTCTATTCAACCGTGATTATGGTGTATTGATGGGGACAACCCTTTTGTATACTTTTGTAGTCACGATTGCTAACTTGCTTGTTGACCTGACCTATTCCTTCATTGACCCGCGCATTGCGCGTGCCTGATCGCGAACCGAGGTAACTTCATGGCCGCCGAAACGACAAACATCTCCCATCCTGTTTTGAATCCAAGCACCCGCATTGGCAAGGAACAGGTAACTGTGACTACGCCTAACCAGCTTGCGCTGCGCCGCTTCCGGCGAAATAAACTCGCGATGGTTGGTTGCGCGCTTGTTGGATTTTGGGTGTTCATCTTTATTACGGCAGATGTGCTTGCCCCGTTTGGTCCGAACGAGCAAACGTCCGAACTCAACAAGCCACCTTTTAGCGTCGTCACCGAAGAAGGTCCGTTCATGGGACGGACGCATATCCTCGGCACGGACAACTTGGGGCGCGATATGCTCACGCGCATTATGCACGGCGCGCGTGTCTCACTATCGGTCGGCTTTATTGCGCAATCGGTCGTTATCCTGATTGGTGTGCCGCTCGGTCTCATGGCCGGGTATTTCGGTGGCATTGCTGATCAATTTATTATGCGCTTCGGGGAGGTAATGAACTCGTTCCCCGATTTGCTTCTGTTAATCACGCTGGCAAATGTTTTTGAACAGCGTTCGGTGTGGGCTGTGTTTCTGGTGCTTGGGGTAACCGGGTGGGTTACGATGTCGCGTGTCGTGCGCGCTCAGGTTCTACAGATCAAGCAAATGGACTATGTGACGGGTGCGCGAAGCATTGGGGCGCGTCCGGGTTGGCTTATGCGGCGACATATCCTACCAAATATTACTGGTCCGATCATTGTCCTTGTCACGCTTGGTATCCCCGGTGCAATCCTTGCCGAAGCAACGTTAACTTTTCTGGGTGTCGGCGTCGATCCTTCGACGGTGACATGGGGAACGATGGTCGAAAACGCGCGGCAGGGCATTTTCTCTTATCCGGGGCAAATTCTTATGCCAGCACTGGCAATTGCATCTCTGGCACTGGGGATGACCTTCATCGGTGATGGCGTGCGTGACGCGCTCGATCCTAAATCGAAGTAAGGCGATGACTGACGCCTTCCGCGTCTCGCGTTCCGCATCGCTTCAAGCACCACAGCCGACCGCGCGACTATCCGACCCGAACAAACCTGCTCTGCGCCAGATTTCACCCTGGGAGCAGGCTTGGGGGCGCTTTCAGCGCAGCACAACCGCGATGCTGGGACTATGCTTGCTGTTAATTTTCTTCGGTGTTGCACTAGGTACAGATTATCTCGCACCCTACGGCTCGCGTGATTTTGACTATGCCGAATTCGCGAGTGACGCTTCCGTTCACCACTTTCTGGGTACAGACCAGTTAGGTCGCGATATGCTCACTGCGTTAATGTACGGCTCGCGTACCTCAGTTGCGATTGCGGCCATTGTTCCAGTGATGGTCCTCCTCATCGGCGGTACGACGGGTATCCTTGCAGGGTATTTCGGCAGACGAATCGATGGGCTGCTAATGCGTTGTGTCGATGTTGCATTTTCGATCCCTGCGCTGCTCGTCACGATTTTACTGATCAGTGTTTTGGGGCGCGGCCTGTGGACCGTCATCCTCGCGTTCAGCCTGACCGCGTGGCCGCAATTGGCGCGCGTCGTCCGCGTGGAAACGATGCGCCTGCGACAGATGGAATATGTGGTTGGCGCGCGGTCACTCGGCGCGACGAACTTCCAGATCATTCGCGACCACATGCTGCCCAACCTCGTTGGACCGATTGCGGTCACGATTGCGGTCCTCATCCCGACGGTCGTTATTGAAGAAGCGACGCTGACCTATCTCAATATCGGCGTCGAATTGAACGGCAACCCGTCCTGGTCGCAGATTATTCGCAACGAGTCGCAGGGCATTTTCTCGCATCCGCTGGCGGTTCTCTTTCCTGCGATTGCGATTTCGCTGCTCGCGCTCTCCTTCACATTCGTCGCGGATGGCCTGCGCGATGCGCTCGATCCGCGCATTGCGGAGCGCTTCTAGACGGGTCAGGCTTGCCCGGACCCCTACGACCACCCGCCGTTTCGCTGCTTCAACTGCCAATTCGCGCCCATTTGCGACAATCATCTCCCGCGCTTCGTACCGAATCATGGTGGAGTTGAAAACCGCATGACGCGACGTAACCGGGTTGTGCGCTATGTGCGCGTCTCCATTTTGCTGGTGCTTGCCGCCTACCTGCTCGGCATGTGGCTATATATTCCCGCGCGGCTGCTCACGGGAGATCGATATTGGCCGCTCAGTTTCGCGAATACCTTCGCGCTGTATGGCTTCCTGCCGCTGCTGGTTGCCGTGCCGCTTGCGCTGCTATTGCGCGCACGATGGTTGACGCTGATCGGCGTGGTGGCGCTCGTCGTCGGTCTGCTGCACTTCGGACCGCTGTACCTGCCGAAGCAGACTCCCACCGCGCAGGGCGTAGTGATCAAGGTGATGACATTCAATATCTGGTATGAAAACAACCAGACGGACGTAATTGAAAAATATATTGTGAGCATCAATCCTGATCTGGTCCTCATTCAGGAGATTACGAACCAATATGCAAATGAAGGAATAAAAGCGCTCCAGACTGCATATCCGTATCAGGTGCATGAGAGCTTTAGAACTGGCGACCTAATCCTATCGAAGTTTCCGATTGTGGAACAAGGCGATTTTGCGCTTGGCAGGGACATGGCATTCGATCATCAGCGGGTGGTCATCGATGTGAGTGGGCAGAAAATAGCCGTGTACAACATTCATCTGCCGTATCCATTGCTCGGCACTTCACGCATCCACACCCGGTTTTGGTATCTCAATGCCGCGTCAGGCTGGAATGATAAACCGCGCAACCAACAGGCTGCGGAACTGCTCGACAAGCTGGACGGCGAGCAATTGCGCTACATTGTCGGTGGAGATTTCAACAGCAGTTCGCAATCCGCGACGTATGACATGCTTGCAGCCGTGATGCGCGACTCGTGGCGCGAGGCTGGCTGGGGACTCGGCGCGACTTGGCCGAATGCGCGCGTTGCTGGGCTACCTTCGTTCATGCCGCCCGTAATCAAAATCGATTATCTGTGGCACAGCTATGGGATCGCGACGCTGGAAGCGCATGTCGGACCACCGCTGACCAGCGACCATTTACCCTATATGGCGACGTTCGATATTTTGCCGAATGGTGGCGCATCGGATTAGCGTGTAAAAGTGGTTTAGCGCGCCGTCGCGAGCGAGACGACTTCCGATGCCGTACCGATTTCCAGCACCAGCCGCTTGACATCAATTGCTGACCCGCCTTCGGTTGCAGTCCCCCAATGGCTGGGGATTACCCAGCGCGGATGCAACCGGACCGCTGCCTGCGCCGCCTGCGTGACGTTCATCGTTTGCCGCCCGCCGATGGGCAGCAGCGCAATATCGGCGCGAATGCGATCCATTTCGGGGATGAGGTCGGTATCGCCCGCGAAATAAATATCGTAGTGGTTCACCGATATAATGAAACCAAGCCCCTCGAATTCACGCGGGTGATGCGCGTTATAGGCGGGTACGGTCTTGATGCACGCGCGCCCGACGTTAATTGTCTGCCAGGGACGCAGTACAGTCACGTTCTCGATCACCTGCGCGGCCATCGCGTTCCCGATCACGAGCGTGTGCGGTCCGCGCAGTTTTTCTACGTCGGCGGGGGAGCAGTGGTCATAGTGATCGTGCGAGAGCAGGATCACGTCAGCGGGGCGTTGCTGCCGGGGAATTCGCCAGGGATCGATATAAATCAATGGATCGGTCAGGAAGCGGAAACTGGCGTGACCCAGCCATTCTATTTGTTCGATCATCGTCACTTCATCAATCAATGCGGAAACTCTCCATTGTAGAGAGCTTTTCACGGACGGTTATGAGTATTCGCTGAATTACCGGGGTGTGAACACGGCTGCGCAGTCAGCTAATCGACATGCGCTTGAGGATCGAAGCATCGTCCAGCGCGCGGCCAGCGCCAACTGCGACGCAAATCAGCGGATCATCAGCAGGGTACGCCGGGACACCGAGCTGTCGCGTGATATATTCCTCGATACCACGCAGCAGCGCCCCGCCGCCCGTGATCGTCACGCCACGATCAATAATGTCGGCGGCAAGTTCCGGCGGCGTCCTGCCGAGGACCGCCTTTGCGACCCCCGCGATCATTTGGAGCGGGTCCGCGATGGCTTCTACTACTTCGCTCGTGGTAATTGTAATCGTGCGCGGCAGGCCGGAACGCACATCCCGACCGGGGACTTCCATCGTCAATTCATCCGGTCCGGGAATAGCTGCGCCAATCTGGATTTTGACTGACTCGGCGGTCGGCTGCGCGATCACGAGGTTATATTTGCGGCGCACATAATTGATGATGCCTTCATCCAGCCGCATCCCGCCGACGCGAATGCCTTCCGCGACGACGATCCCGGTCATCGCGATCACGGCGGCTTCGGATGTGCCGCCGCCGAGGTTCAGGACCATGTTCCCGGCGGGCGTTTTGATCGGCAGACCTGCGCCGATGGCTGCCGCAAGCGGCTCGTGGATCATCAGCGCTTCCTTCGCCCCAGCCTGTACCGCCGCCTCACGGACCGCACGCCGCTCTACGCTCGTGACGCCATAAGGCACGCTGATCATGACCTGTGGACGCCCACCGAACATGCGAACGCGCCCATTTACCTTCTGAAAAAAGAAGCGCAACATCGCTTCCGTGACTTCATAATCCGCGATCACACCGTCGCGTAGAGGACGCACGACTTCGATATGCTCTGGGTGGCGGCCAAACATATCGCGCGCTTCCTGCCCAATCGCGACGATCCGCTCATCTTCGACCGTAAGCGCGACCATCGCCGGCTCTTGTAGCACGATCTGGCCGTCCTGATAAATCACGACGTTGATCGTACCCAGATCGACCCCTAAGCGGCGGCTGAACATTGCCATAAAACAACTACCTGTATGTCAAAAACAGCCGCGTCAGTGTATCGAATACGCTGCGCGGCTGCAAGAACCGAAACCTTATCGATGAGAAAACGGCGGGTCGGGCTTGACCGACCCCTACACAATACACGCTCTGTGCAGGGGCGCGGCTTAACCTGCCCACTTGAGCAGTTAAACCGTGAGCATCTTCTCGCGGCGTTTGGATTCCTTCTGGCGCTCGTCGTTTTTGAGGACGCGCTTACGGAGGCGCAGGTTTTGCGGCGTCACTTCCAGCAGTTCGTCTTCCGCAAGGAACTCGATGCAGTCATCGAGGCTCATGTTACGCGGTGTCGTCAGTCGGATCGACTCTTCGGAGACGCTCTTACGCATGTTCGTCAGGTGCTTGGCCTTCGCGACGTTGACCGCCAAATCTTCTGGCCGGATGTGTTCGCCGACGATCATGCCTTCATAAACATCCGTTTGCGGACCAATGAACATTGTTCCGCGTTCCTGCGCGGCTTCGAGGCCAAAACCTGTGGCGACGCCATCTTCCCACGCGACGAGGCTCCCGAACTGCCGTCCGCTGATCGGTCCCGCAATCGGCTGATAGCTGTGGAACAGGCTGTTGATTTGCCCCATGCCACTGGTTGCAGTCAGGAAGTGCTGGCGGAAGCCGAGCAAGCCGCGCGTGGGAACCAGGTACTTGATGAAGGTCGTACCGCGCTGCTGGCGCATGTCGGACATTTGGCCGCGCCGCGCGCCGAGCATTTCCACGACTGTACCGACGCTATTTTCTGCGACTTCAATATGGACTTCCTCGAACGGTTCCAGCATTTCGCCCGTTGCTTCGTCGCGGTGGTAGATTACTTCCGGCTTGCTGACCTGGAATTCATACCCCTCGCGGCGCATTGTCTCAATCAGAATGCCGAGGTGCAGTTCACCGCGTCCACTAACCGATAGCTGGTCCGGTTGTTCGGTATCGCTGACGCGCAGCGCGACATTGTGCTGCAATTCGGTATAAAGACGCTCACGCAGGCGGCGCGAAGTCCCCCAGCCCGTCTTACCCTCACGCCCGGAGAGCGGTGAGGTGTTCACACCAAAGGTCATGCGGACCGTCGGCTCTTCAACGCGAATCGCGGGGAGCGGCGTCGGGTCGGCGGGGTCAGTGATCGTGTCGCTGATGCCGAGAACTTCAAAGCCCGCGAACGCGCAAATATCGCCCGCCTGCACTTCTTCGACTTCCTGCTTGGCGAGGTTGTGGTAGGTGAACAGATATTGCAGCTTGCCGGGCTGCGGAGTGCCATCCGCGGCGATCCGAATGACGCTCATGCCACGCTTCAACACGCCGGAATTCAGCCGACCGACGCCAATCTGACCCTTGTATTCATCGTATTCGAGCGAAGTCACGAGCAGCTTGGCTACGCTCTCGGTCTCGACCTGCGGACCGCGAATCTGCTTGATAATCGTCTCGAACAGCGGCGCAAGGTCGTCGGCCAGCGCATCGTGCGCGAAGCCTGCCTTGCCGTGCAATCCAATCGCATAGATCACCGGGAAGTCGGCCTGCTCTTCCGATGCGCCGAGTTCGATGAATAGATCGAACGTTTCATTCAACGCTTCGGCGGGACGCGCGTTCGGACGGTCTACCTTGTTGACCACGACGATCACGCGCAAGCCCATTTCGAGTGCCTTGCGCAGGACGAAGCGGGTTTGTGGCATAGGACCTTCCACCGCATCGATGAGCAGCAGCGCGCCATCGACCATGTTCAGAACGCGCTCGACTTCGCCGCCGAAATCCGCGTGTCCGGGGGTATCGACGATATTGATCTTTGTTACGCCCCAGGTCACGGCGGTGTTCTTCGCCAAAATCGTGATGCCGCGCTCGCGCTCAAGATCGTTCGAGTCGAGGATGCGCTCGCCTGCTGTCTCCGCATTGCGGAATACTTTCGATTGTTTCAACATGCCATCGACGAGCGTCGTTTTGCCGTGGTCGACGTGTGCGATAATGGCGATGTTGCGGATGTCATTGCGTGTCTGAATCACTCGAAACCCCGTTCACTCGGATTAATCCGATTAATTATATCAGAAGAATTGTTAAGGTTGTAGAGAGAGGTTATTATTTTCAGAAAGGCGCAGAGGGGGTGGAATGGGCAACGTGACAATTGCAGCGCTATTTCTGGCGCTGGCTGTGATCATCATCGCAGCGCGCGCGGCGGGTGGGCTGGCGCGTCACTTTGGGCAACCGCGCGTCTTAGGCGAACTACTGGTTGGGGTACTGCTCGGTCCGACTCTGCTCGACCTCAATCGCTGGCCGATCTTTCACGGCGCACCGCTGGAAGAACTTTTACACGCCTTTGCTGAAATCGGCGTGCTGCTCCTGATGTTCCTCATCGGGCTGGAAGTCAACCTCGCTGAATTAGCGCGGGCGCGCGTAGTGGCTGTTGCAGCGGGGCTGCTCGGCGCAGGGCTGCCCGTGCTGGTCACACTGTCCATCGGCTTGCTCTTCGGCCTTCCCACAAATCAAACTATTTTCGCCGGAATTGCATTGGCGGCGACCTCGGTGAGCATCTCTGCGCAGGTCCTGCTCGAACTCGGAGTCTTGCGCACGCGCGTCGGAAATGCGCTGCTCGCGACGGCACTGGTCGATGATGTGGTCGCAATCCTGTTCGTTTCGGTCGCGCTGGCAGTGTTCGGAAGCGGCAATTCTGACGGAAACAGTTCGATCCTCGTGACGGTCGCGCGCATGGTCGCCTATCTGGTCGGCGCGTTCGTGCTGGCGTGGTATGGCCTACCGCGTACAATGCACTGGATTAGCCACCGCCCGGTATTGGCGCAGGCGTTCGGCACCGCGGGCGTTGGCTTCGCGGCGGCGCTGCTCTTCGGCTGGAGTGCGGAAGCGCTGGGCGGCGTCGCGACAATCACGGGTGCGTTCATCGCGGGCGTCGGCCTCAGCCGTGCCGATGGCGCGGTCAAACATGAAATCGAGCGAGCGGCCAGCTATGCCGCGTTTGCGCTGTTTGTCCCGGTATTTTTCATTAACGTGGGCTTGCAAATCAACCTGCGGACCGTCACGCTCTCTACGCTGCCGCTCGCCCTGCTGCTGCTGATTGGCGCGGTTGCCTCGAAAGTATTAGGCTGCGGCGCGGGTGGTCTGCTCGGCAGGCTGAACGGCGCGGACGCATTGCGTCTCGGTGTGTGCATGGTCGCGCGCGGTGAGGTGGGCTTGATCATTGCCTCACTCGGCATTGCAAGCGGGCTGCTTGAGCGCAACTCGCCATTGTTCTCCGCGCTATTTCTGGTAATTCTGCTGACGACGTTGATCGCGCCGCTGCTCGTCCGACAGGCTTTTCCGCGCGGTGCAACCGGGCAGGTAGAAAGGAAAGCCTCATGAAGCTTGTGATTCTTGTGACCGCGCAACTCGAACTCGGCCTGACCGTTGCGGAAGCATGGGATGCCGCCGGAGCGCCGGGCGTGACCATTGTGCGCAGTCACGGCTTGCAAACCCTGCAACAGGAAGCGCAGCGCAGCGCTATCGAATTGCCGCTCGTGATGGGGTCGATGGCCGCTGCGATGGCAGCGATCCTGTTCAATGCCGAAGCGCGCAGCCAGTTGATTTTCTCCGTATGCGAGGAAGCTACAGTCGATGCGCTGGTCGCGGCGGCGAACCACACGCTTGGCGACCTGACCGAGCGTGGGCATGGCGTGCTGTTTGTGCTGGATGTCGAGCGTGCTATTGGGGTGCGCAGGCACGGGTGAAAGCCGTCCTGATGAACTGAAAAAGGCAGGGGAATTCCCCTGCCTCTCGCTCAAACCGGGTCGGCCAAGCCCGACCCCTGCATTATGCTACGAAACAGCGGCCAGCGCATCGCACGCCGGGCAACCTCCACCCAGACGGTTGATCGCATAGCCCGCCTGTGGGTCCGTGCCATAGTAGCTGAAATCGACGTTGAAGACCATGAAGAGGCGTACACGACCCGATGCACCCGCCGCGACTGCCGCTTGCGCAAGCCACGCGGCCTGATTCGCGATGGTCGTATTCTGCGCCCAGGTGAAGCCCGCCTGGAGCGGACCGTAACCCTCTGGCGTTAGATAGCCGATTTCCGTGAAGCACGCGGGTTTGCCGGGGAAGGACGCCAGCGCACGGTTGAGCATCGTCGCGAAGTAGCGCGTCGGATAGTTGTCGCGCGGGTCGCCGCTGGTCTGGTTCGGGCTGACCACGCCTTCGTTGTAGTGGACGCCAACGCAATCGAGGTAATTGGCCGCGCCCGCCGCTGCCATACCCTGATAGTATGTGTCGTCGTTCCAATAGGCCGGGTTCTGGCCGCCGGGACCCGCCGCGCCTGTCGGAGCCGGAGCGCCGCTGATCACGATAGTGCCTGGATTCGCGGCCTTGATCGCGGTCGCAGCCTTCGCCAGCAACTGCGTGTAGGTTGCCGGGTTGATCTGGCCGTTCGGCCACTCGCGGTCGAGGTTCTGCTCGTTCCAGACCTCGATAGCGCCCGCGCCTGCCTTCGCAAGCGAAGCGACATACGCGGCGTAGGTATCCCAATAGGCCGCATTCGTGACCTGCGCTTTATCACCGATAACGGAGATGAGCGCCTTCTTGCCCTGCGTATTGGCCGCCGCGATCAAGCCCGCTGTGCCACCATTACCGACCGAAGACTGGAACTTGACCCACTTCATCTTGGCCTGATTCATCTTGCCGACGGTGGCGAGGCTGAATTCCTGCACCTGCCCGCCCGTCTCCATCGTGCCGCCGATATTCCCGGTGATGGGCGAGACGCCGCCTGCCGTCGTGGTCGTCGTCTGCGTGGACGTGCAGAATACGATCTTCGAGGCATCGACGTTCGTGTGAATTTCGTAGCTGGTGTTATCGAACAGCGTGATGATGAATTTATAACCGCCGACAAAGCCCGCTTTGGCCGCGACGCCAGACGCCGCGCAGCCGAGTTCGCTATCGTTGAAGGCGAAAATCTCATAGCTCCAGCTCTTCACCGGGCGACCGACCAGTGA
>Ga0123337_10001394_pt1 | contig 31284 bp, 32 predicted proteins | sample frozenSSSSmetaG_FD_89792 | JGI IMG/M metagenome (GOLD analysis project Ga0123337, IMG submission 89792) | Glacier valley bacterial and archeal communities from Borup Fiord, Nunavut, Canada, to study Microbial Dark Matter (Phase II) -... | ecosystem: Environmental > Aquatic > Freshwater > Ice >...
ATACTTGATCCGAAATATCGTGACGTCTATGTGCAACATTACTCATACTCATACTAAAACCTTCAATATACTGAATAAGCTTTAGGTATAACATAAATTCTATCTCGTGACTGCACTATCTAGTTTAAATTCTTATTGACTCTTATTACGGATGCTGAGGTAATAATTAATATAAGGATATCGTAAGTTTAGTAGCGATATAGAGCAGCTTAATTAGGCTTAGGTTATAGCTAATTATTATTAGCTATGGGTTTTAATAGTGCAAACAAATTCATGACAAAGTAAGCAAAGTTTAATTTTTTTGAAAGAGTACTTATACTTTCTAACTGCGAGATGACTAAACGCCTTTATAAAACCTATGGAACCGTATTAGGTATGTCTCATGACCAGATATTGAATTATGGATGTATGCAGTTTCCTGTGATAATGACCAAGGTTATGTTTGGAGCCTTTTTGAATACAAACTTGAATCGCTAAGTGAATTTATAAGTATACAAGATTTTTATGGAGAAGAACCTACAGTAATAAAAGTAGTTATTGCTCCAAATGAGAAAGGTGAATTAATAGGAAGGCTAAAAGAAGAAAATAATGAGTCAAAGATAAAATAAAGCTTAAGCATTTGCAAATGATATCAGTATAAAAACCTATAAGTAGTAATTAAGAAAAGCTCAATACTTAAAGTTTACACCATTCCTGAACATTTTCAAAACTGCTATTCTCTGCATATAGTAGCTAAGTCAGAATAAAAACTACTTCCCATAATCCATCTCCAGCTGTTCATTTGGATTTAAGCTGCAGATACCAGATTCATTTGCTAAAGATGATGCTTGCTGATAGTATAATTGTCATTATAGGACTTTAAGATAATAATGATCGGAAAACTCAAAGGGCAAATAGATTCCTGTTTCGAAGACCACGCGATAATTGACGTCGGAGGAGTAGGATATAAAGTATATTGTACTCTCAAGAGCCTTGCTGGATTAGTAGTTGGTGAGTTTTGCACTTTATACATTGAAACTCATGTGCGAGAGGATCATATAAATCTTTATGGTTTTCTTGTTTTGCAGGAGAAAGACTGCTTTAATATATTGCAAACAGTTACAGGTATTGGCCCCCGCTTAGCGCTAACTATTCTTTCACAATTAAATCCTGGTGATATAGCCGGTGCGGTAACTGCAAAAGACAAAGAAGCCTTTAGAGCAGTGTCAGGCGTTGGACCTAAAATGGCTGAACGTATGCTTGTTGAACTTAAAGGTAAGCTTGATGCATCACATCTATTTAATAATAGCGTAATCACCATTGGTGCTGATAATGGCGAGATAGCAAATGATGCAGTATCAGCTCTTGTAAATTTAGGCATTAATAGAACTGAAGCTCAAAATGCAATCTCAGTAATTTTAAATGGAAATCCGGAGCTTTCAATCAATGAGCTAATCAAGGAAGCTTTAAAGATGAGGGCTCGTAAGTAGTTAAATTATGGAAGATATTTTATCAGGCGAAATAATAACAACTGATCAAGAATTCAATTTAAGACCAAGTTATCTGCAGGAATTTGTTGGTCAAGAGCAAATTAAAGCTAATTTATCGATATTTATCCAGGCCGCAAGGAACAGAGGGGAGCCCCTTGATCATACTCTTTTTTATGGACCACCGGGTCTTGGTAAAACAACTCTTGCTCAAATTATTTCTAAGGAAATGGGGGTAAACTTCAAGTCAACCTCAGGGCCAGCACTTTCAAAAGCAGCTGATCTTGCTGCGATACTTACAAATCTTCAGCAAGGAGATATCTTATTTGTTGATGAGATCCATCGCTTGAACATTAATATTGAAGAAGTTTTATATCCGGCCATGGAAGATTTCTCACTTGATATAATTATTGGGGAAGGTCCTTCAGCGCGCTCGGTTAGAATTGAACTTCCACGCTTCACATTAGTTGGTGCTACTACCAGACTTGGGCTTCTTAGTAACCCTCTCAGAGATCGTTTTGGTATACCATTGCGCTTAGATTTTTATAATATTGAAGAGCTAAAACAAGTCTTGATGAGAGCAAGCAACATTTTAGCTACCAATTTGAATCAAGCCGGAGCTGCAGAAATTGCTAGACGTTCGCGTGGTACCCCAAGGATTGCTTTACGATTGCTTAGACGCATTAGAGATTTTGCCTCAGTTGATGGTGTGTTTGAAATTAATGAGGAAGTGGCAGGTCAAGCATTAAATAAACTTGAAGTAGATAGTGCGGGGCTTGATAGTAATGATTATAGGTATCTAAAGTTCATTGCCGATAATTATAATGGTGGACCAGTGGGAGTCGAAACAATCGCAGCTGCGCTTTCTGAGCAGAAAGATGCCATTGAAGAAACTATAGAGCCTTATCTAATACAAATCGGCTTATTGCAGCGCACTGCAAGAGGAAGAGTGATAACACATAGTGCGTTTGAGCATCTAGGTCTGCCTAAACCAACTTTACAAAAAGAGCCACAGTATAATTTCTTTAGCGAGACAAAAGAGCAGTAAAATTTTATACTTCTTTCTGTTTATTCAAAATGCAATCTCTAAAACTTTGTTTGGTTAATCAGCAATTATATATTATAATCATTATTTCCTATCAATAATTCATGTAACCTGATAAATGAAATATTCTGCTATTCTTATCGCATTTTTTACTACGTTAGTACAGTGTTATGATTATGCATTGTTTGGCTTATCCGCTGCAGTGTTATCAAAAATATTTATGTCAAATTGCAGCAGCGAAGAGCAGTTGCAAAATTTTTTTGCAGTGTTTAGTGCAGCTGTCATTATGAAGCCAGTTGGTGCTATTATCTTTGGTAAAATCGCAGACAAATATGGTCGTGCTACAAGTGTTAAGTTTGCAGCAGCAACGGCTGCGCTTTCTACTACGCTTATCGGCCTTACTCCAGGGTTTGATTATCTCGGTTGGTGGGCTACTGGTATACTTACCTTCTGCCGGATGATTTTTTTAATGAGTCTTGCGGGAGAAATAGATACAACAAGAATTTACATCAGCGAGAAAATGGGATCGAACAAAAATTTTGCTAATGGAATATTATCATTTTGTAGTCAATCAGGCGCACTGCTTGCAGCCATTTCTTATCATTACGCAACAAAAAGCGAAATTCCTGATTTATGGCGGCTTAATTTCATAATTGGTGGAACGCTTGGAGGTCTTATTCTACTAATGAGAAATTATTTCCAGGAAAGCGAGGAGTTCTTAAAGTATAAAGCAAGCCGCAAAAACTTAAGTAAAGATTCCAGTGACAAGCTATTTAACATAATAACTTTAAATAAATCAAAATTTATAACTTCATTATTAATAAGCGGATGTGCAGGTGGAATATATCACTTCTTGATAATTTTCTTTGGAACTTTCAATTTAAAAATATTGAACGCTTTTACAAGAGAAGAAGCACAACTTCTGAATATAACTTTAATCTCAACATACTCATTTGCTGCTTTGATATCAGGCTGGCTTGCTGACCGCATCTACCCGTTCAAACAAATAAAATTAGCAATTATAATAAGTTTTATTTTAGCATTAGTTTTACAAGTTATATTTATACAGGACTTAAAATTTGCTAAATACGCCATCATTGTACTGGTTGGTTTGATGCCTTTTTATACTGTCCCGCTTCATATTATTATTCAGTCGTTATTTACAGTAGAAATTCGAGTTAGAATGTGTAGCCTTTCGCATGCTTTAGGGGGAATGATTTTTTCATCTACAACTCCGTTTTTATGTATGTTGATTTGGCGCTACACGCATTCCCTAAATCTAGTGCTTGCTTACTTTATGATGCTTGTAGCAATGATTCTTGGCGCAGTATTTTACTTACGTGCCAGACTCCTTAAGCACAGCTTAAACCACACTCATCTTTAATTTACCATCAGACCTTTAAGCTTTTTTCAGCTAGACAAGTTTAATACTACCCTCCCTGACACTATTTTACTTCATCAAAGCGTGATCATTATCAGGACGCTTTGAAATTGATGCTCGTTTTGAAGTAGATTTAGTATCAAGAGCCTTATCGCTTATAGGCACTGGGTTTTTACTCATAATGTAGCAGTCTTACCTTTAGCAAGGCTTTTGGCAGGCGCTTTAACGGTCTGCAAATGACTTTGTTTAACAGGCGTTTGGTTTGTTTCTTCGCTTCCTGTATTACCAGTTATTCTTGCTCCAACATTGTGAAAAAAAGTTTTAATAGCATTGTAAGCTCTTGCAAAAATATTTGGTTTTGATGGGATATTTTTTGTACTATCCTGCAACGCGTTAGAGGATAGAGTTTTAAGCTCTTGCACCGCAGGAGCAGGTTGCATTGTGTCAGCTTTTTGAGAAGTAACAGTCTGAACTGCTATAGGAGTTTTATCTTGTACCAAAGGAGCAGGTGGTACCACTTCTACTTTTTGAGAAGGAACAGCCTGAATTGTAGCAGCAGGGGCTTTAGGTTCTTGTACTTGAAGTGTAGGTTGTACAGTCTCAACTTTAGGGGTAACTATAGTAGGTTTGTCTAATATCGGTTGTACTGACACTGCTTTTTGACTCTGCGCCTGAGCTTGCTGAGGCTCAATATCATTGGTATGATTTAATCTTGTCACTATATTAGTTCGAGAATCAGGTTGAGGTGGTAAAAGATTTTTATTGAAGTAAAATGTATCGCTTTCCTTGTATAAATCTCCTCGACCTGTTAGACCAAGCCCAGATTTAAATTCGCTTGCTACTGAATGGCCGCCTAAGTTTACGCTTAATTTCCCATCAGATGTTATATATGTGCCAGTATCACCTACAAACCGAGAACTGTTAATATAAACAACGTTAGGATTGCTATCATGATTACGATCAAAAATTCTTATAAGTTCAACCTCTTGGCTTGCGGCAGTACGGATCATGTGATCAACAAATCTGTCGCGTTCCTGCGGACTACTGAATTCTAAGGCAACTCTTGGACCATTTTGATCTATATCCTTTGCAGAATATATCTTAACATTATTTTCTAACACATCTTTAGCTGCGGAAGGTTTAATTCCTTGGGTATCAAGAGCTGGTGGTACTGTACCTACTTTAGGAATAGCAACAACTGGATCCTGCACCGGTGGCTGAATAACAGGCTTTTGTACAACTGGTTGAGATGCTTGGTCAACTTTCGGGGTTAATGTGGTGGAATTTGGAATATCTAAAGTTGCTTCTTTTTTTGGTTGTACTGGAGCTAGCCCTATATTATCAGCAACACTGAATTTTGTTTCAATTGTTTTCTCTCCAAAAGGTCTAGGTGGGAGGGCGCTTTGTTCAAAATAGAGTGTATGTTTATTATTGTTTACATAACCTTGACTCTTTTTTAAAGCAAGTGCTGCGAAAAATTCCTCAGCTACCTTTGTGCTGCCAAAGTTTATACTCAATTGTTGCTTGCCTGATACGTAAGCACCGACAACACCGTCACTAGGATTGATATACAGGGTATTGGAAAGTTGATGGCTACGGTCAAAAACCTGGCTTTGATCAAAAATCTGGCCAAGATTAACATTTTCATTAGCTGCTACGCGAGCCATATGAGCGACAAACTTATCGCGCTCCTGCTGGCTTTGGAATTCTAAAGCAATTCTTGTCATATCAGGATCAGCGCTTTTGACTTGGGATATTTTAACTGCATTTGCGGCTTGAGAGGCATTTTGTAAACCATTAGGGTCTTGCACTGAAACTGTGGGCTGAACAGTATCATTTTTAAGGGTAGCTGCAGCGTGGTTTAGTGATTGAGTGGCACTAGGTTTCACCGTTTGGTTTTGAGTGGGCTGAGATTCAATATTATCAGCGAAATTAGACTTTGTTTCAAATTTTAGTTCCCTATCAGATTCTGGAGGTAGAGTATCTCTTTTAAAGTAAAACGCTCCCTTCCCAGCGCGCAAATACCCGTGTTCTTCATTTATATTAAGAGCTTCACAAAATTTCTCAGCAACTTTGTCACTACCAAAATTAATACTTAATTGCGATTGTTTACCGCTAGATATGTAAGCTCCTACTCCTCCAGCTCCTGGTGAAGTTTTGATATAAACTACATCAGAAAGATGGTCTTCACGTTGAAAGAGTTGGTTATGATCCTTATTTTCTTTAGCCATGTAATCGAGAAATTTATCACGCTCACTCTGGTTGCTAAATTTTATGGCGACCATTAAATCTTTTGTAATTTCTCCGCCCACTGGATATATTGCAACATTTTTTTCAATTTGAGCGGAAGATGCGGCCTGAATAGCATCAATTTTTGGAGCAGCAACGGTTTGATTTGCAACCCCTGCGTCGTGCTGTTTTGCTGCATCTTGTTGCCTTTTTTCGAATTCAGCAAGCGAATAGGATTTGGCATCATTTGAGATAATTTTTATATTATCATTTGCAAGTAAGTGAACATTATTTTTATTTACTACATCTTCCCAATTTCGGTAACCACTTGGGGGTTCATATCGACCAGTTTTTGAATTATATTTTCCTTCGATACCGGTAATTCCATGCATTGAGCTTGTTGCTGCACCCGCTACTCCATCATCAGTATGTCTACGGCCAGCGAAGTAGTCATTGGCGGGCAGAGAAGCAAGATCCCAAGCTACTATTTTATAAACTTTACAGTTTTTAAATTCTCCTGTATTTTCTTCTAACTCGCTTGGGATACTGAGCTGTTTTTTTTCTGCATTAGCTCTTCCATCTTCACTATTTTGTAATGAAGGACGGACACGATATTTCAAGTTTCCAAAGGTTTTTTCCTGATTGCTACATTCTTTACCTGGATCAAAGTGGACAGCCGCGATATTTTGTAATTGGGCGTCATGTTTTTCTAACATAGCTTGAATCGCTAAGTTCAGATGTCCACCCATTTTACCCCTAAATTCTTCTCCGGCAAATTCTCCGGCTCCAACTCCTGGTATAGTTATTAGTGCTGGTTTACCATCTATTTTCGCTTGCTCGTTAGCGTGTACTAAAAGGGGCAGTAATCTTCTCTCAACTAGTTTATTGTAAGCTTCCTGATCAATTTTCTCATCTTTAGTGACTTCTGCAAGGTCCGGAGTTTGGCCGATAAATTGAGAGCCTGATTTGAGTAAGGCACCTGGAGTAAATAATAGCTCACCTTGGTGGGGGGAATCATATTGTTTGGAACCATCTTTGCCATCGAATTTAGGAGCCCACACGCCGTTATCATGAATCTTTACTGGTACAGTAACGTTGATATCACCTAAGATTTTTAGTTCAGAGTTATTCCAGTCCCTACCGCCACCTTGGAGCGCCCTCTCTGCAAAAAATACAGGTTTTTTGGTGCTCAATAAGATTTCAATAAATTCATTGGTTTTAAGATCGTTAACAGATTTTCCTTGTAGTTTATCTTGAAGAAAAGCTCCTGGCTGCTCTTGGCCTGACATCAGGTTATTTCTGTACTCATTGATTTTTTCAAGCGTTTGCTCACTCATCACAATATCATATTGAGATTTAGACATGATAATTACTCATAAATATAAATTATTACCCTTAAGAATAACTAAATAGATGTTAACAAGATATTAATTTGAAATGTCTTTCACACTTACCAACCAATTATTAAGAGCTTTAGTAATTTTTAGTGTCATATTTTCACCCCTGATATTCAGCAGTGGTATAAAGTATTTTAAAACTATAGATTAAAATTAATTTTGAAATGGATGATAAAATATTGTTTACTTGAAATGAATGATTTAATTTAGTTTAAATTGTTATAGTATTACCAAAACTTAGAAATTTAAAAGCTGTTATGCAAGAAATTAAAGTTACTCGTAATTATGTTGAAGCATTGTTTGATAGTGCTAAAAAAAGGTATAAAGAAGAAGAGGTTTTTCAGGACATACAAAATATTATTGAAATCGTAACTATAAACAGCGAGCTTAAAAATATTCTATATTCTCCTGTTGTTTCTAAATCGAACAAAATTAAGCTGATTAAGGAACTTACTGCCAAACTTGGAACAGACGAAACCTTACTTAAGTTCCTGATTGTGTTAGTTAAGAACGCGCGCGAATATGTTCTTGATCATTTAGCTGATTATTACAAGCGAATGCTTGATGCAAGTAAGGGTATTAAGCAGGTAGAAATTAAGTCATCTAAGATATTAGATGATAAAGATAAAGAAATTATAGATGAGTATCTCGAAGCTGAGCTGACTAAAAATAATTTCGAAGTTAAATTCGAAGTGGATAGCTCACTTCTTGGCGGGATATTAATTCAATATGATAATAAAGTTATTGATTTATCAATTGCGGGTTTTATGAGAAAAATTGATGATGTGACGAGAAGCACCGTAGTTAAATAAGATATTAGTTTGATTATTACTTTGTTATTATATTTGAGTAACAAGATGACGAGATACTGGACATAAGGAGTAAACATGAAGTTAAAGCCATCTGAAATTTCAGAAATTTTGAAAAAAGAAATTGCAAATATTGACCAAGCAGGCAACATGCAAGAAGTTGGTGAGGTCATAACAGTTGGTGATGGTATTGCAAAAGTTTATGGGCTCAATAACGTACAAGCTGGGGAAATGGTAGAGTTCTCTTCGGGAGTTAAGGGTCTTGCGCTTAATTTAGAGACTGATTTAGTAGGCGTGGTTGTAATGGGTGATGAGGCCTCTGTACGCCAAGGAGATGTTGTTAAAAGAACTGGTGATATTTTACAGGTGCCTGTAGGTAAAGCGCTGCTCGGGCGTGTTGTTGATAGCCTTGGTAACCCTATTGATGAAATGGGAGCAATTATAAGCGAAACCTCAAGTAAGATTGAGGTTCGAGCTCCTGGAATTATAGCGAGGCAAAGTGTTAGTGAACCTGTGCAGACAGGTATAAAAGCAATAGATGCTTTGATTCCTATTGGTCGAGGGCAACGTGAACTAATTATCGGCGATAGACAGACCGGGAAAACTGCAATTGCAATTGATACAATCATAAATCAAAAACATGCGCATTTAGAGAATGATGAAAAAAATAAAATATATTGCATTTACGTTGCAATTGGTCAGAAACGCTCAACTGTCGCACAAGTTGTAAAAAAATTGAAAGATGCCGGGGCGATGTCTTATACGATTGTAGTATCAGCCACTGCTTCAGATCCTGCCCCGTTACAATTTTTAAGCCCATATACTGGGTGCACGATAGGAGAATATTTTCGTGATAACGGCATGCATGCATTAATAATCTATGATGATTTAAGCAAACATGCGGTTGCTTACAGACAAATTTCACTTTTACTTAGAAGACCTCCGGGGCGTGAAGCTTATCCAGGTGACGTATTCTATCTGCACTCAAGGTTGCTTGAAAGAGCGGCTAAACTGTCAAATGCTATGGGTGGAGGCTCACTTACTGCTTTGCCCATAATTGAGACGCAGGCTGGAGACGTTTCGGCTTATATTCCAACAAATGTTATATCAATCACTGACGGGCAAATATTTTTAGAAAGTGAATTATTCTATAAAGGCGTGAGGCCTGCAGTAAATGTTGGGATCTCAGTAAGTAGAGTAGGGTCTGCTGCGCAAATTAAGGCCATGAAGCAAGTTTCTGGGAGTATGAAACTAGAGCTTGCCCAGTTTCGTGAAATGGCAGCTTTTGCACAATTTGGATCTGATCTGGATCCTTTAACTCAAAATTTAATTCAACACGGTATGCGTTTAACTGAGATTTTAAAACAAGCTCAGTATGCACCCTTTAAAGTTGAGGAACAAGTTGTCAGTCTTTTTGCAGGTGTTGGTGAGTATTTGGCGGATATTCCCGTTGCCAACGTGAAGGAGTTTGAACAAAAAATGTTAGAGAATATTAAACTCAAAAATCCAGAAATTTTAAAGTCAATAAAACTAGAGGAAAAAATAACTCCTGAGACGGAAAATCAATTGAAAGAATTCTTAAAAAACTTTGTACAAGAATTTTTAAGGAAACGAATTTAATATGTCTAATTTAAAGCAGTTTAGAAACCGTATAAAAAGCATTAAGTCAAGTGAGAAAATCACTAAAGCAATGCAGATGGTCTCAGCTTCTAAATTGCAAAAATTAAAACAACAAATAAGTAACTCGGATCCTTACTTAAAAGTTTTAAGCGCGATCTTAGTTGATTATGTAGCAAGCGGTCTACTTGCTGATTTATCAATTAATGATCAGCGTTACTTTAAAGAGGATGAAAGCAAAGCTGATTTATTCATTGTAATAACTTCTGAACGCGGATTATGCGGTAGCTTCAATTCCTCCCTTGTTAAAAAGATTAAGATAGATATTGCAAAAATTGAATATGATGGTAGGAAAGTCAAATTACTTGTTGTTGGAAAAAAAGGTTATGATCTTTTAAAGGGTAAATATCAAGATATTATTGATAGTCACTATAATATTATAAAGGGTGAAAAGTCAGGTAGCTTACTTTCTAATATAAAATTAAAAGTTCTTGGACTAATTGATGACGGCCAAATTGGTAGATGCTATATATATTATAATAAATTTAAAAATGCAATAACGCAAGAAGCTACGAAACAATGTTTGCTGCCGGCTGAAATGGGTAGCAATTTAAGTATCCCAGATAAGCTAAATACTGATAAGTCTTCACTTAAAATTGCTGATAATAAAAAAGAAAAACAATTGAGTAATTTTGAATTTGAAGGAGAGGATATTATTCATAATGTAATTGAACTTTATATTAATGGTCTAGTCAATTATACCTTATTGCAAAGTAGAGCTAGCGAGGAAGGGGCGCGGATGACTGCGATGGACAATGCAACAACTAATGCTCGCGATATGATTTCAAAATTGACTTTAAAATTAAATAGGTCAAGACAAGCAACAATCACGAAAGAACTTATAGAGATCATTTCAGGAGCGGAAGTAGCTTAAGATAAACAATTTATATAAAAAAATTTAAAAATGCCAATAGTTCAAATACACGTGCATAGTGGAAGAGATGACAATAAAAAGAGAAAACTTGTTAAAGAAGTTACTAAAGCCATCTGTGATAGCCTAGATGTGACTCCTGATAAAGTGAGCATTATCTTATCTGAGCTCGCACCTGAGGACTTTGCTAAAGGAGGTGTACTGGTGAAAGATCAAATGAATTCTGCAAGTGAAAAAATAGACAATAAGGACTTAAAGTGATGAAAAATAATATTGGCAGAGTAACTCAAGTTATTTCTGCAATTGTCGACGTTAAGTTTACCGATAGCGAAAGATTGCCGGCAATTTTAAATGCTTTGGAATGCGATAATCACGGTGAGCGGTTAGTGCTTGAAGTTGCGCAACATATTGGGGATAGTTCAGTGCGGTGTATTGCTATGGAAGCTACTGAAGGGTTGGTGCGTGGTATGACAGTAACTGATACTGGCAAACCAATTACTGTTCCGGTAGGAATTGAGACTCTTGGTAGAATTATGAATGTTATTGGCGAGCCTGTGGACGCACGCGGAGAAATTAAAGCAAAGCAATATGCTTCAATCTACCGAGATGCTCCTACGTTTGCTGAGCAATCTACTGATAGAAGTATTCTAATTACTGGTATTAAAGTTATCGATTTGCTTGCCCCTTACTCCAAAGGAGGTAAAATTGGTCTTTTCGGAGGAGCAGGAGTTGGCAAAACTGTTATTATCATGGAGCTTATCAATAATATTGCTAAAGCGCATGGTGGCTATACAGTTTTTGCAGGGGTCGGTGAGCGAACTAGGGAAGGAAATGATCTTTATTATGAAATGATTGATTCCGGCGTAATTAATGTGGAAGAACCAGAGAAATCAAAGGTAACTCTTGTCTACGGTCAAATGAACGAACCACCTGGTGCACGCTCAAGAGTTGCCCTTACAGGGCTTACAATGGCTGAACATTTTAGAGATTTAGATGGGGGGCAAGACGTATTATTTTTTGTTGATAATATTTTCCGTTTTACGCAGGCGGGGTCTGAAGTATCAGCAACGCTTGGTAGAATACCATCTGCCGTAGGCTACCAACCGACGCTTGCAACAGATATGGGAGGGCTGCAAGAGCGAATAACTTCAACAAAAACCGGGTCAATAACGTCTGTACAAGCGATTTACGTACCTGCTGACGATTTAACTGATCCTGCGCCGGCTACTTCTTTTATTCATCTTGACGCTACAACAGTACTTAGTAGACAAATTGCTGAACTTGGAATTTACCCAGCGGTAGACCCACTTGACAGCAGCTCTCAAATGTTAGACCCAAGTATCGTGGGGCAAGAGCACTATGATGTTGCAAGAGAAGTACAGAAAATCCTTCAAACTTATAAGTCCTTGCAAGATATTATTGCAATTTTAGGAATGGATGAACTCTCAGAAGAAGATAAACTTATTGTGTCAAGGGCACGAAAGATTCAACGTTTCTTGTCACAACCCTTCCACGTAGCGGAAGTTTTTACCGGCGCTAGCGGTAAGTTTGTAGGTCTTGAAGACACTATAACAGGGTTTAAAGCCCTAATTGAGGGTAAATATGACCACTTGCCGGAAGCTGCTTTTTATATGGTTGGGACAATAGAGGAAGCAATTGAAAAAGCGAAAAAATTAGAGAAAAAATAACCTTGGACTTTGAATTTGAGCTTAAAAAATTTATTTAAAAATGACTAAAAATTTGCAAATTAGAATAATTACTCCTTTAGATGTTTTATTAGAGCAGGAAGCAACTCTTGTGACCATGCCTGGAGAAGAGGGGGAATTTGGAGTGCTTCCGATGCACGTACCACTTATCGCAAGTTTAAAACCGGGCCTAGTGAAAATTTCAAGTGTTAATCAGAATGTTAGTTATTTTGTGTGGGGAGGAATTGCTCGTGTTAGTGACAGTAATGTTGATATTATTACAGAATTTGCTATTGATATAGCTAGCACCAATAAGAATGTTACTTTAGAGACAATAAGCAACTTAAAGGATAGTTTGAATCATGAGGCAGAAATTGATAAACAAGAACAATTAAAAGTAGAATTACTTAAGTTTGAAACCTTATTTACTTACTTATAATATTTATGAGCATATTAAATATGAAAGTTCACTATGTACGAGTGATTATCCGTCTAAAACGCTTAGTGTATTGACTATTTTATGTTTTTCTTTATGCTCCACAGTCCATGTAATTGGATTGATTAATCTTAAGTAAGTTTTAAACTAAAGATTATTATATACCCTAGGAGGAATAATGAATATCACTAAAGCGCTTGCAAGAATAACACTGATTTTAGGACTTGCAACTTCATCTATAGCAAGTGTTGTTGATAATCAAAAGAATGAGCCTGTTAATTATCCTAATCTTCATATCATAAATCATCCATTGATCAAATCTAAGCTAACAATGATGAGAGATAAGAGAACTTCTTCTCAAGAGCTTAGAAGGTTGCTTGGCGAAACAGCTACGTTGATCGGATTTGAAGTAACTAAAAACTTACCTACTAAAGAAATTGATGTAGACACGCCTGTTACCAAAATGAAAGGCCAAAAATTGAAGAATAATATTGTGCTTGTACCAATTTTAAGAGCAGGGCTTGGAATGGTTGATGGAATTCATAAATTTATGCCTGAAGCTGATGTAGCACATATCGGTATGTTCAAAGATCATCTTACTAAAAAGGCTGTTGAATATTTATCTAAATTACCAGAAATTAAAGATCAAATTTTTATAATTATAGATCCTGAGATATCTTCAGGAAATTCAGCGATAAGTACAATTGATAGGTTAACTAAATCTGGAGTCTCAACTGAGAAAATATTATTTATGTCTTTAGTTGTATTACCTGAAGGAATTGAGAAATTATACTTAAAATATCCGACAATTCCAATTTATGCAGCTTCTCTTGATGGTAAAATAAATGAACAGGCTTCTAACAGTCGAGGGCTTGGAGATTTCGGTGATAAGTTATTTGGCACTAAACAATAATTTATATCCAATAATTAAAGTTGTAAAATGTGAGGGTAGCCCAACGCTAAAGCAAGATCAGATGCCAGCCTTTGTTTGATACAAACAAGATTTTTAGAACAAAATTTTATAAATTTATTCATATATCCTTGAATATTTTGCTAATTAATGTAATATCTAATTCTTCTGTAGCATAAGCTGTACCATTTAGATTAATAATATTGAATTAACTATGATTAGGTGCGCGCGTAGATTTGAATTTGATGCCGGCCACAGGGTAGTTGGCCATCTGAATAAATGCCAATATATCCATGGTCATCGCTATGTATTAGAAGTTATTGCGGAATCTGTGCAGTTAGATGAACTCGGTATGGTTGTAGATTTCGGTTTTTTGAAAACCATTATAAAAAATTGGATCGATGAAAATTTTGATCACACGCTTATTTTAAATGACACTGATAAGGATCTTGGCGACAAAATTACTAGTTGGACAGGTCAAAAGATTTATTACTTAAAAGAAAATCCTACAGCGGAAAATATTGCCCTGCATTTGAAGACTTACGTGATGCCACAATTATTTGCAGATGGCATATTTCAAATTGTTAAGATAAAACTGTTTGAGACACCAAATTGCTACGTAGAGGTCTAGGTGTTGTGAAAACTTGCATAATTCTAACAACAATTGGCAGGGCTGAAAGCGCTGATAATATAGCCCTGAGCTTAATTGATTCAAATTTGGCTAAATGTGTTCAAATTGATAATGTAACAAGTTTCTATAAATGGGACAATAAGTTACTAAGGGATAACGAATTCAGGTTAATCATAAAAGCTTGTTCAAGTAGTTATAGACTGATTGAACAAATGATTTTGGATTTGCATGATTATGAGTCACCTCAAATTATAAAAATAGATATTACAGATGGCTTAAATAGCTATCTAAAATGGCTGACGGATAAATAAATTAAACTTTAAATAAATAACGCAATTTTATGAACTTAAAAAATTTCTACGAATGAAGCTTTGGCAAAAGGTCACTTTAGGACTTGTTCTAGGAATAATTGTCGGCATTTACATGCCTGAATATGTATCTTCAATTAAACCAATCGGAGATGTATTTCTAAGGCTGATTAAAATGATTATAGCTCCATTGATCTTTTTTACTTTAGTTTCTGGAATAACTAGTATGAGTGACCCAAGCTCACTTGGGCGTGTCGGTACTAAATCCGTTGTAGCTTTTATAGGAACTACATTTTTTGCTGTTATATTTGGTGTAACTGTTGCTCTAGTTTTAAAACCTGGCGTTGGAACTCAAATTAATTTCGGTACCGTACAAGCTGACACAAGTGCTCATTCATTCCGTTTAGTAGACTTTTTTATTAATTTTGTACCAAACAACATATTGGGAGCATTTGTTGAAGGGAACATTTTACAAGTAGTATTTTTTGCAATTTTTACAGGCTTTACCCTTAATAAAATGGGTTCAAGTGCTAACCATCTCAAGGAATTTTTTCATATTACTTCAAAAATGATTTTGAAAATGATTACCTTAATCATTCAATTGTCACCTTATGGTGCTTTCGCACTTACCGCTTGGGTAGTTGGCACCCAAGGATTTCCAGTAATGATAAGCCTGTCAAAGCTTGTTGCTGCTATTGTGATCGCAATGATACTACAATATATAATTTTTGGCGCGCTGATATACGCTTTTTGCCGTATCTCACCAATACCTTTTTACAAAAAAAGTTTTGAATATCAAGTTTTAGCTTTTTCCACATCTAGCAGCAAAGCAACTCTTCCAACTACTATGCAAGTTTGTAGAGATCTAGGAATTTCAGAATCAAGTACCTCGTTTGTGTTGCCTCTAGGTGCATCAATTAACATGGATGGTTTCGCAATAAGGCTTGCGCTTACTGCAATCTTTTTTGCCCAAGTATTAGGTGTTACATTAGAGTTACATGATTATCTGATTATAGTCCTAACAGCAACTCTTGGATCAATTGGTGGAGCTGGTATTCCTGGGGCTTATATAATAATGCTGCCAATGGTCCTATCATCGGTTAACTTGCCTATTGAAGGGGTAGCCATACTTTTAGGTGTAGATAGACTTCTTGATATGATTAGCACTACAATTAATATAACTGGGGATGCGACAATTACCTTGATTGTTGATAATAGTGAAGGTACTCTTGATAAAGAAAAGTATTATTCAAATGGTTAATATGCGCGTCTCAAATAAATTATTTATACTATGTGCTTTTATATTCAATTGTTCAACTTTTGCAGAAAATAAAATTATCAAGATAGGCTCTGGAAGCATTCTTGAGGGTTATTATTCTATTGGTCTTACAATTTGTGAATATATTTCTAAATCCAGCAAAGGAATTACCTGCGAAGTAATATCAACAAATGGCTCAAGGGAAAATTTGCAATTATTAAAAAGTGGCAAAATTGATTTAGCACTGATCCAATCAAATATTGCTGAAGATGCGTTTAGTGGGCAAGGGGCTTACAAAGATGAATTGCCTTACTTAAACTTACGTCAAATTTTAAACCTTCATGATGAAGTATTGACTATCATCGCTAAAGATGATGATAAAATAAAGGTATTTGCTGACATTGCAGGGAAAAAGATATCTAACGGAAACCCTAATTCAGCAAGTTCCATAACTTATGACGCTGTAAAACAATTTTATAGTTTTGCAAAGCCTATTGATATTGAACTAAGCGCTGAACAATATGCTAAAGAATTATGCGATGGCAATATCGATGCTATCATATTAGTTACTGGTCATCCGAATGCATTGGTGAATCATATTGCTAATAGCTGTGAAATAGATTTCGTAGCTATTGAAAAAGAAAAGCTAAGTAGATTACTTGAAAGCAATAAAGCTTATAAAAAAATTACTTTAGCAAAGGGTATATACCCTGGAATCACTATGGATCAGGACACAATTGGAGTTAAAGCTATTTTAGTTACGACAGATAAGTTCAATAACGAAATCTTGAAAAATTTTGAAATATATTTATCCCAAAATATTCAAGCTTTTAAACAATCTGACACTTTACTACATAATCTAAATGATAGTTACTTTTTTGAAAATTTTATTTTGCCAAAACATGAAGATTCAAATGCAATAAGAGACTTGAATTAAATGAACGAATTTTTTAAGAAAATTGTTATTCCTATCGATCTGGCCGATAAACATTCTATTAAGGTAGTGATGCCGAGGGCATTGCAACTTTCCCAAACTTGCAGTTCAGAACTATCTTTCATCTATATCATTCCTGATTTTGGTATGAAGATAATAGAAGACTATCTTCCTAAACATTGGATAAAAGACCAAAAAAACAAACATGAGAATCAAATAAGAGAAATAATTAAACAATATATTCCTGAGGACGTAGTTGTTAACTTCAAAGTAGGTCGTGGCGCTGTATATGATGAGGTTATACAATATGCAAATGAGACAAAAGCAGACCTCATTATGGTCTCAGCGGTGCGTCCTCAACTGAGAGATTATATGTTAGGCCCTAATGCTTCAAAAATTGTAAGACACTCAGGGATTTCAGTGCTAGTGGTGCGGGAATAACTCAGTTAATTAGTTTCATCAATATTTGCAAGAAATGTTTGAAATATTACCATAACGTTTGCATCATTTTTAGTCCTTTGATTCTTAGAAAATTCCTACGCCTACTTTAAAATAAAAATGAAAGTTTAATAATAACTATAGCAGCTCAATAACATATTTGGCTTGCATATTATAAACCTGCTTTGCAATGTGATCTATATTTAGCTCTAACTCATCTTGTATATATGGGGGATTTATTATTAGCAACCCGCATTTATTCATGTAATATTTTTCTTCTTTCTGAATCAAATCATATGAAGGAGCAAGCATTTTGTTTAATAGCTCAAACTCAATTTTCAATATTTCCTTGAAACCTATAGACTTACATTCTGTGTAAAATTGCTGTACATGCTCCGCAACTTTAACTGGATACCAAATTAGTGTACATATATTCTCTGCGCGCGTCTTGATCAGTCTTAGAGCTTTCACTAACTTTGAAAACTCATCTCTTTCTTCAAATGGAGGATCAAGGAAAACCAAACCTCTTTTTTCTTCAAAAGGTAAGAAGGCTTTAAGCGCTAAATATGCATCAAGATTATGAGTGCCGGTGTTAATTACATCTTTCAAATATTCATAATCTTGTTTGTGAAGCTCACAGGCGATCAGCTGATCAATAGGCCTAATTAAACTTTTTATAATCAGTGGAGAGCCTGGATAAAGATTCTGACTTCCTGTACTTCTTATAATTTGCATAAGATCACTGAGTAGAGGAGGAAAATCCGGCAATAATGCATCATATACCTCGAAAAGCTTTCTAACTCCTAACTCGCTCTCTCTAGTTTTATTTGCAGCTTCTGAAGTGACGTCATAAATACCAACTCCTGCAAAACCATCGAGCACTGCAAATGGCTTGGGTTTCTTAAGCAAGTTTTTTAAAATTGCAATAAGAGTGAGATGTTTAATAATATCACAAAAATTGCCAGCATGGTAAATGTGTCTGTAATTCATTTCAAGTACTTTAATATAAGCTCTGCAGCTTTAACAGAAGGTTTAATAGGGCCTCCAAAACCTATAGATTCCAAGATTTTTTTAGAGGAATGAACCTGAGCTAGTCTTTTATCAGAATTATCAAGTAAGTCAATAATAGCTGTGCTAATTTTTTCAGGAGTACAATTGCTTTGAATATATTCAGGGATTATCTCACGCTTACCGATTATATTAATTAAGGATGCATATTTAACTTTTATTAAAAATTTCAGGATAGCAAAACTTAAGGAATTAAGTATGTATGCTACAACCATAGGGGTAGCAGAAGCTGCAAGCTCTAAGGTATTAGTACCAGACTTGGCTAATGCTACATCAGCTAAAGCAAAGATTTTTAGCCTGTCATTTGAGAAGCTATAATCTAAATTTGTACCCTCTAAAAATTCTTCAATTAGGTCTTGATATTTACCATTATTTAAAACGAAAATAACTTTCAGATTAGGGTAAGTACTTTGAATAATTTGGAGCGCCTTGCTGAAAATAGGCATGTGCCTTAATATCTCACCTTTACGGCTGCCAGGGGTCACACACAATATTTTAGTTTTTTCAAAGATATTATTTTGGTAGCGCAATTGCTTTTTATCAGTGAAATATGTTTGCTCAGATATGAAATGGCCAACGTAAGTAGAAGGAAGTCCAACTTTCGTAAAGTATGGAGGCTCGAAAGGCAGTAAGGTTAGCAAATGATTATAAACTTGCGCATATTTCTTAGCACGTCCTGGCTTATAAGCCCAAACGGAAGGTGCTACTATGTGGATTATCTGTAAACTCTTGCGCAATTTTCTAACTTTTTTTGCTACTAATAAAGTAAAGCCAGGTGAGTCTACTGTAATAAGAATTGCAGGGTCAACTTGAATGATATGTTCAACGGTTTGCTTAATTAATTTTTTCAGCTTAAAAAATTTTGGTAATATTTCAATAAATCCCATCAAACTTAGTTGATCGATGTTAAATAAGCTCGTTAAGCCTTGGGACTGCATTAAAGGGCCACCAAGCCCAGTAAATTCAATGTTAATGTGATGTTCTGACTGAATAAGCTTAATGCTTTTGATTAAAGTACTACCTATGAAATCGCCAGAAGGCTCGCCTGCAATAATGTAAATTTTAGATATCATATTCGTGTGCGCAGGTCAAGTAGGGTAGCAGCAGGATGATAGCTATTTTTGCTACTTTTGACTGGTACTTGCTTTGAAAAATGTTGATAAACATTATGCAAATATGAAATAGGAAAGTAGGATTTAAGCAATTTATAAGGTGGTACTATTATGCAGTTCAATGTAAACAGTAAACATAAAGCTGATATTAACCTGCTAAAGAAAAGTGATGTGGTTTCAACTTTGAAATGTCTCATAGTATACGTGGCAATAAAAATACTGAAAATTATCCAGATAATTAGCCTAACGCTTAGAGCTTCAGTTATCTTACTAGGATCAATGCTAAAAAAATACCTTACATTCTCCCTATTTGGCATATTATAATAAAAAAATAAATTGTAGCTAGCAATCGCTCCACTTATAAACAGGGCAAAGGTACTGACAATAAAAATTTTACGGTGAATTGTGAGTCCAAAAAACATTATGAATAAAAACAAATACACCAACGTGAAGTCTTTTAAAAATTCTATAATGCTTTTAATGAGTGGAGCATCGTAATGTTTAAAATTATGCAAAAAAACAGGGGTGTTAAATAATAAGCAGAAAAGTGTAGCCATTACTAAAGAAATTTTTATCAGATCAGCATCTAATTGCTTATGTATAAGTTTTAGCATATAAATTGTTTTGTTAAATTATAAAAATAACTTATTGTTAACTATCATGATAGTACCTAGCCTGCAAGAATTTTATAATAATTTGAGTAAAGGAGCTCCGATTATTGCAATTGATTATGGCAATAAAAAAACCGGAATAGCGATATCAAACCAAGAACAAAGTTTTGCCATGCCATTCAAGCAGCTTAATTTAGAAGATATGCCAAAACAGCTTAAAGAAATCATGGCAGTAGTTACCACACATCAGGTTTGTGGCATTGTGATAGGACTGCCAATTGATACTAATGGAGCAGAGACTGAGCAGACAAAAATAGTCCGCAATTTTGCCGCTCTCATAGCAGGGGGTATTGATTTACCAATCTTCTTGCAAGATGAAAGATTCACCTCAAAGGCTGCAGATAATTTGCTAAAATCCCTGGGTATAAAAAGAAAAGAACGTAATGCTGCTGATGATAGCGTGGCAGCAAGCATCATCCTGCAAGATACAATCAACTCTATAAAGAGATTTTGCCTTTAAAAAGTGTTTATTCCGCTTCATTATAGAATTAAACCATCCTCTTCAAAGCAGAGAAATTACACTCTAAGTCTCGCTTTGAATTTTTGTTCAACACTCGTAATTATTGATTTGCTCAAAAGTGCAAGTTCAGACTCAGTAAGGGTTCTGTCATCTGCTTGAATGTTTACCGATATTGCGATTGATTTCGAACCTGCTTCAACTTTATTGCCTGTATAAACGTCAAAAAGATCTACTGCTCTAATGAGTTTTTTATCAATATTTTTAACAAAGCTCAATATTTCCCCAACTGCTTGATCCACACTTATAGTAAATGCAAAATCCCTTACAACTGTTTGAAAATCTGAAAACTTGAATTCATCTCTTAAACCAAACTTATTTTTTCCATAAGGAATATTTGTTAAGTCTAATTCAAAACCATATATGTTTACATCAATATCGAAAGCCTTGAGAGTTGTTGGATGAATTTGACCAAAATATCCTAATACATTATTACCCATTTGAATAGATGCCGACCTTGTTGGATGGTAATAAGACGGTGCAGCATTGCTTCTTATTTGTAATCTATCTAAACCTAAGCCGCAAGAATTTAAAACCGATTCAACGTCAGCTTTGATATCAAATACATCAATTTCTCTTAAAGTAGGCGCGTGCGAACTTTTTTGATTATCGTATCCTGCTCTAATACCACTTGCGAAAGTTTTCTCGTCCTCGGGTGATACGCTATCAAAGACTGGGCCCACTTCGAATAAACTTAAATCTTTCACAGAGCGTGCAAAGTTTTTAGACGCAATCTTTAATAAGCTTAAAATTATTGAGGGACGCATATAATTAAGATCCAAACTAATTGGATTTTGTAAAGTGAGCTCTGATTTAACATTGCTAAAAAGTTTAGCTAAATTTCTATCTACAAATGACCAATTAACTGTCTCAATAAAGCCAGTTGCAGCTAAAATTCTTTTTATGTCACTTATACGTCGCTGTTCTTTAGAGAGAATTTTTTCAATATTAACTTCAGGTAATTTAACAGATGGTAGCTTATCATAACCATAAATTCTCATAATTTCTTCAGCGATATCTTCTTTAATTTCAATATCAGGTCGCCATGATGGAACTGTCAATTTGAAAATATCTTTGCTAAAGTCAACTTTAAATCCAAGACTCAGCAATATATCGCTTATAATCTGAGACTGAACCTCAAGACCTGTGAGTTTGGTAAAAAAATCTAATGGAAAATCTACTGTTTTTAAAGGAACTTCTGATTTACCTTGTGCTATAATTTGAGAGGTTAAGCCGCCACAAATTGAAACAATCATGGATGCTGCAATATTAAGTGCAATAGGAGCGAAACTACTATCGACGTTTCTTTCAAACTTATGTCTTGAATCGGTAATTATATTATGCTTTCTACCCGTATTTGCAATTAGCTTAGGATTGAAATTTGCTGCTTCAAGTATAATATTCGTAGTATCCAGATCGCACGCACTCGCATTAGACCCTATAATACCGGCTAAGCACTGCACTGATCTACTATCATTTATACTTAGGTCTCCCGCGCTTAACTCGTATTCCTTAATATTAAGTGCCGTAAACTTAACTGAATCTTCTAAAATTTTGATATTTAAATTATTGCCTGCAAGCTTTGATTTGTCATAAGCATGCATCGGCTGCCCATATGTATACGAAATGTAATTGGTAATATCAACTATTGCTGAAATTGAGCCGACACCTATATTATTTAAAAGTTTTTTCAGCCAATCAGGGCTTTCACAATTTTTTAAATTTTTAATCTCGCAAGCAGCAAAAAATTTGCAAGCTTGCAAGTCTTCAACTTTAATAGAAAACTCTGTATTAAAATCAGTCTTTATTTGTGGAATATCAAAAGTTTTTAAAGTACCAAGTCCTTTTGCTGCCAGGTCTCGAGCAATCCCGTACACTGATAATGCATCCCCGCGGTTAGGTGTAACATCGATATGAATAATAGGGTCATCAAGCCCGTAATATTTGGCAAAAGACACGCCTACCTCAGCATCTTGTGAAAGTTCAATGATACCGCTTGAACTGTCACTAATCAATAATTCCTCTTCCGAGCAAAGCATCCCTAGGCTCTTAATACCGCGAATCTCAGATTCTTTGATCTTGAAATTACCGTTAGGAATTATAGTTCCGACATTCGCAAGTACAACTTTTAAATTTGCTCGTGCGTTTGATGCCCCACATACAATCTGCAAAACTCCTTTAGCACTTTCAACTTCACAAATTTGCAATTTGTCAGCTGAAGGGTGGGGAGAAGTTTTTAAAATATGTGCTACTTCAAAATCTTTTAATTCCTTTGATCTATCAATGATCTCTTCAACCTCAAAGCCAATGTCAGTTAGTGCAGTAGTAATTTCATCCAAAGTGTTTTCAGTTTCTAAAAATTGTTTGAGCCATGATAGTGTAAATTTCATCGTGTTAATCCTCCTACTAAGCTTGGGACGTCATAGCTTGTGAAACTGTAATGTTTAAGCCATCTTAAATCACCTTCGTAAAACTGTCTCAAGTCTTTGATTCCGTATTTAAGCATCGCAAAACGCTCAACACCAAGGCCAAAAGCAAAGCCTTGATATTCATGCGGATCAATATTGACGTTCTTTAAAACATTTGGGTGTACCATTCCGCAGCCTAATACTTCAAGCCAGCTACTGGTATTATTCCTCCTGATATCGACTTCCAAAGATGGCTCGGTAAATGGAAAAAAGCTAGGACGGAACCTTACTTCCATGCTTGGGGATTCAAAGTAATTGCGGATAAACTCTGAAATTATATATTTCAAATGTCCCATATGAATATCTTTATCAATCGCAAGCCCTTCAATTTGGTGAAACATCGGTGTATGAGTCATATCAGAATCAGACCTATAAGTTCTACCAGGAGCTATAAAGCGATGAGGAGGCTTTACTTCTTGCATTGTCCTTATTTGAATAGGTGAAGTATGAGTTCGCAATACTTCACCATTCTCAAGATAAAAAGTATCATGCATTTGACGAGCAGGGTGGTCCTCATCAATATTTAGGGCGGTGAAATTGTACCAGTCGGTTTCAATGCTTGGGCCAGTTTTAAGAGAAAATCCAAATTGGGCAAATACACAAATTAACTCGTCCATACATTGAGTTATTGGATGAATACTGCCGGTTCTTCTAGTTCGCGCAGGTATGGTTAGATCAAGCTTTTGCTCAATGAGCTTTTGCTCAAGCTCTTTTTCTTCTAAACTAATTTGTTTCTCAGCGATTAATTTAACAATTTCTTGCTTAACAATATTTAGCTCTTCGCCGACCTTTTTGCGTGTTTCAGAAGCTAGATTTCCGAGCTTTTTCATCTCAAGTGTTAGGGCACTTTGTTTGCCTAAAAATTCTATACGAACTTCTTCTAAACTTGCAAGAGTGCTTGCGATCTTAATTTTCTCATCAGCGTTTTTTAAAATTTGCTTCGGCATATTATGACTTTAAACTATAAATGATTTGCAGGATAAATTATTTTTTTTATGAAGGCAACTATTGCTTTATCAATAAAGTTAGTCTAAATAGATTCTGAAAATTTTAAAAAGGTCAAAGTATGTCTAAACTTTGGGGAAAAAGACTACTTTATAAATAAAAATACTGTAAATGTACTTGATGATCAACAATTCTCATGGCTTCATAGAGCTTGCATGCTTGATGACTATCTCACTGTTAGAACTGGTAGAACAAGCAGGGGCCAATGTAAATATTCAAGGTAATTTCGGTGATACACCTCAAGGAAATTTCACGCTGTAAATAATTTTTGAAATATTTCCGTTATATTCAAGTTCAGCTATAGCAAGTTCCTCAGCTTTACATTTCATAGGCTTTACAGATTTAGCCATATCTTTTGCAACTTCTTCCAATTTTGGAGAGGGGAGATACTGGTAAAAAAGCGTCATATGTGGTCTATAGTCTTCGAGCACTCCATAGGTTCCATGATTATCTACCTGCACCTTTTTTTTGTCAGAGAGGTTATGATAAGAATCGTGAGCCCTGACCAACGCCCTTTGAAAATATCTGTCTGAAAATTTAACTATTTTACTGTGTAACTTAGTTAAGTTAGGGTTTTTCTTGACGTTAAAATCAATCCATCTACCGTCGGTTTCTTGAATCTTATCAAAATATAAATTCGTCCTTAATAAAGTTAATAACATTATATTAGACTTAAATTCACTAAGATAAGTTTCACTGTATGCTCCTTGATGCAGTGTAACATGCCAAATATTAGCAGAGTTTTTAAGATCAGGTAACTTTCCTGCAATTTCACTATTTAACAACTCAGTTTTTTTAGTGCATTGTTCATCTAGTAGAATAACAAATCCATATTCCTTAATTAATTTCTTTTCAGCTAATGCCGCTATATGTATGAATAGAAGTAAGATAATCGTTGGTAAAGTAATTCGCAGTTGCATGATCAAACTCTTTTTAATCCATTGATTTAGAGTAAATTATTTTGTCTCGAAGTCAATTATTTTGTGCATCAAATGCAGGTTTGCCAGGTAGTTTTGAATTAATGTAATCAATGAGCTTGTATGGTAGAAGGTTAATTAGCTTGAGTATAAAATAGCTCGCAAGCGGAAAGGCTATAATCCCTTTATTTTTCTCAAGCCCCTTGATAATAATATCTGCTGCTTTATCAGCTTCAATCATCATCGGCATAGGAAATTCATTTACATTAGTCATCGGGGCGGGGTCCTAACATATCCCGGAATAATCACGGCTACTCTGATATTATGCGGTCTCAAATAACCTCTTAGTGCATCGCCGAAAACTTTTATAGCAGCTTTACTTGCGGAATACGAAGGGGCACTTGATAAGCCGAGGAGTCCCGCCATAGAACTTACAACTGCTATTTTTCCATGCCTATTTTCAATCATAAACGGTATAACCGGCATTATAGTATTGATCGTTCCGCTAACGTTTGTATTGAATATAATATCAGTTTGAATTTGAGTTTCTGGATGCCCTAAGGTGCCTGCTGAAACTCCCGCGCAAGATATTACAATATCAACAATATTATCTCGGCAAATTTGCTCTATCTGTTTTTTCATCCATAGCTCATCACGTACGTCACCTGCGAAAGTCTGAACTTTAGCCCCGTGGCTTGCGCAAATCGCAGAAACTTCAGCAAGCTTGTCAAGTGATCTACCGAATAGAAATAATGAAACATTGTGATCAGCATATTTTTTTGCTAATGCATAACCGATTCCACTTGAGCTTCCTGTGATAATTATTGTCTTTTTGGGTTTAGTCATTTAAAGTAACTTTAATTTAAAATAATGTTTTCAAAATAAAATGATGAACTTGAGAAGTAAAGGTTTAATCTTTATTTTATCCTCTCCATCCGGTGGAGGCAAGTCTAGCTTATGTAGAGAATTACTAAAGACTGATAGCAACTTAAGACTATCAATTTCTGCAACAACGAGGGCACCAAGACCCGGTGAAACCGAAGGTGTGCATTATTATTTTAAGACTACTCATCAGTTTCAGCAATTAATCATTCAAAATTATTTTTTGGAATATGCCGAAAATTACAATAACTTTTACGGCACTCCTCTTGAATATATTTTGAAGCTGATAGATTCAGGCAATGATGTGCTGTTTGATATTGACTGGAAAGGAGCGAGACAAATTAAAGCCAAAATGCCAGATAGAGTAGCTTCTGTTTTTATCATGCCTCCGAGCCTTAAGGTTTTAAAAGAGCGTTTACAAGTTAGAGGCCAAGATGCAGAAACTGTGATAAATAGCCGAATGAAGCTAGCAGAAGAAGAAATATTGCATGCAAATGAATATGATTACATAGTAGTAAATGATAATTTTGATATAGCCCTTGCAACGGTGAAGTCGATATTAAGCGCAGAAAGAGCAAAAACCTCGAGATTCTCAAATAAATATCTATGACACAACCTCAGAGAAAGAAAATTATCGGTGCGTTTATGGGCACCATAGTTGAATATTATGATTATAGTCTTTATGGCTTTTCAGCAAGCATTATTGCTGCAAAATTCTTTCCTGCATCAGATCATTTAACAAATTTAACTAATGTCTTTGCCGTCTATGCTATTGCCTATCTCTCTAAGCCGCTTGGCTCTATTATGTTTGGACGAATTGGAGATATTTATGGTAGGAAAATTGCACTTAGTATAACAATACTCGGTATCGCTATACCTACTATGGTAATCGGACTACTACCGGAATATTCTAGCATCGGTATTATCAGTACGTCGGTGCTAATTGTATGCCGTTTTATGCAGAGCATATTTATAGCAGGAGAATATGACGGAGCTGCGATTTATGTCATCGAGCATCTAGGTGATAAATATCGTGCCACTGCTTCAGCAATAACACGCGCAACAGGGGTGCTCGGGCTACTCTTAGGAATCGCTTTAACTAATTTCTTTAGCTCCCATATTTTCCCTGAGTGGGGCTGGCGAATACCTTTTTTACTAAGTTTTCCACTATCTTTAATAACTATATATTATCGTAAAGACATGGAAGAGACGCCCGTTTTTAAGGAAGCTCAACTTTCTCGCATTAAACAAGTCAAGCTTTCAAATTTGATCGCAAGCCAATGGCGTAATATTTTAGCCGTGATATTTTTTGCAGGTGGTTTTGGGGTCACTTACCAGATATCCATTATTTTTATGAAGCAATATTTACCTATAATATTGCCTGCAAGTGCAATAGTGATAAGTTCTTTTTCAGTCTTACTGGTTTTATGCTTTGGACTCACTATGCCGCTTTCAGGATTTTTAGCTGATCGTTACGGGTTAATGCGCGTTATCAATTATAGCCTGATAGGTACTATAATTGCTTGCACGGTTTTAATTGTTGCAGTGAAATATGAAATGCTGAATTTGAGTTTAGCAGCATGCTTGTTACTTGCAAGCTCGGTTGCCCCTTTCAATGCGCTGGCTCATAGTGCTATTGTCAGAGTTTTTCCAATACATCAGCGCTATAGCGGAGTGAGCCTCGGGCATACTATAGGGTCAATGCTTATGTCTGGGTCTGCAAATTATATATGTTTAAAGTTCATAAAATCCTTTCAGCTTGATCTATTTCCGATTTTTTATTTGATGTTGTTTGCAGTGATCTCCAACCTGATGATCCGAATATTTGAAAAACAATCTATCGCAAATTCATGACAAGCAGGTCACATATAGTTACTTTGTTATAATGGTCCTTCTATTAAAAATTGCTCTAAAAAATTGGGCAACCTATCATTGATTTATCTTAATAATACAAATTTATGATAGTTTCATTACAATCTAGAGCTCGTTTTTCAGTTCGTTCTAAAATTTGCAAGAATTCATTTAAACCCAGATATCATATATTTCTAAACATCTTGGCATTTTTGATCGTCATGAGTGCTATTACGCTTATATCATGGGGTACAGGTAAGATGACTCTGCCACTCAGTCAGTTGAAGCTTGAGCCTATTTCTCTAGATTTGTGGAGCCTTTGCAATTACTCAATGCGTACGATCCTACGGATGTTCTTGGGGATTATCGTCTCATTGATCTTTACTCTGCTTGTTGCAACCTTAGCTGCCAAAAATAAATATGCAGAGCAGATTCTAATCCCAGTTCTTGATGTATTACAATCAGTGCCGATACTTGGCTATATATCCTTCACTTTCACGGCTTTTTTAGCGCTCTTTCCGGAAAGTCAAATGGGGCCTGAAATGGCTGCTATATTTGCAATTTTCACTTCGCAAGTGTGGAATATGACGTTTAGCTTATATCAATCGCTTAAAACCTTACCTTTAGAATTGAGCGAGACTGCAATTGTATTTGAAATGGACGGTTGGAGCAAATTCTGGAAGATTGAAGTTCCTTTTGCAATGCCGAGTCTCATCTGGAACATCGTAATGTCCATGTCCAGCGGTTGGTTTTATGTTGTAGCTTCTGAAGTGATTATGGTTGGCAATAATAGATTCGCACTTCCAGGGATTGGCTCATACATATCTCTTGCAATTGTTAATGAAGATGTTGAGGCTGTGAGCGCAGCAATTATAGCGATGACTCTGGTTATAGTTTTATATGATCAGTTGATTTTACGTCCGTTAATTGTTTGGGCTGATAAATTTCGCTATGAAATGTCATCGAATTCTGTTTTGCCTACATCATGGATGTACTCGGTATTTATCAAAAATCTATATATTAAGAAATTATTCTTTCCTTTGAAAATAATCGCAAATTTTGTACTTCATACTCCTTCCAAATTTATTAGATTATTTAATAAAACTGACAAAATAGTAGAGCGCAAAACAGTAAATAATAGACTTGGTAATAATTATTACTGGGGCGGGTTTTTGATAATATCGGTGCTTACGATAGTGTATTATCTTGCTAATTTTATATACTACGTTGTTGGTGTACCTGAACTTTTATATGTACTCAAACTTGGCAGTTACACCCTTGCACGTGTGCTTATATTAACACTCATTGCATCTCTTATTTGGCTGCCCATAGGTATCTATATTGGTTTAAATCCAACTTTAACTAAGATTTTTCAACCGCTTACTCAATTTCTATCATCATTCCCTGCAAATATATTTTTTCCGATTTTAGTTGTAGTGATTACTCACTATAAATTAAATCCTGACATCTGGTTAAGTCCTTTAATGATCATTGGTAGCCAGTGGTATATCTTGTTTAATGTTATTGCAGGGACTACTTCATTACCTGGAGATTTGAAGGAAGTTATCAAAAACTTTGAGATCAAAGGATCGCTGCTGTGGAAGAAAATCATCCTTCCTACAATCACTCCTTACTTTATTACTGGAGCAATTACCGCATGTGGAGCTACTTGGAATGCAAGTATAGTATCAGAGTTTATTAATTACGGTGATAAAACCATTATGGCGCAAGGACTCGGAAGCTATATTGCAGCTGCAGCGCTTCATGCAGAGTTTGCGAAAGTGGCACTTGGAGTATGTATGATGGCATTTTTTGTGGTCTGTTTCGATAAGTTTTTCTGGGGACCTATTAATGATTATGCGACCAGAAAATTTCAATTATAAGATGCTTAAAAGGGATATATGAATAATAATTTATTCGAGCTAAAACAGGTTAGTTATAGCGTTGCTAAACAAGATGGTCTTGAACAAAAGATTCTTGATAGAATCAGCTTAGATATTAAGAAAAGTGAGATTGTGGCGATTCTTGGGAAATCCGGCTGCGGCAAGTCTACCCTTCTCAGAATCATTGCAGGTATAGTAAATCCCACTAAAGGCCGAACAAAATTTTACCAAGATAATGATGAGAAGAGCTTTGGAATAAGCATGGTCTTCCAGACTTTTGCACTTTTCCCGTGGATGACTGTGCTTGAGAATGTAGAACTCGGTCTCGAAGCTATGAATATTGCTGCTAACGAAAGAAGAACAAGGGCACTCAAAGCCATTGATCAGATAGGTCTTGACGGGTTTGAATCAGCTTACCCTCGAGAACTTTCAGGGGGTATGAAACAGCGAGTAGGTTTTGCGCGCGCTCTCGTTGTGAATCCTGAAATTTTATTATTAGATGAGCCGTTCTCAGCCCTTGACGTTTTAACTACGCAAGTACTTAAAAATGATTTTCTAGAATTATGGAACAACAAAAATACATCCTTGAAGGCTGCGGTAATTGTTATGCATAATATTGAAGAAGTAGTGATGATGGCAGATCGTGCAATTATCATGGGCTCTAACCCAGGTTGTATTTTAAATGAGATTGAAATAGATTTGCCAAGACCTAGAAAGCCTGAAAGCGCTGATTTCAAGAAATTGGTAGATAAAATTTATACTGAAATGTCAAATGCCACTCATAAAGTTTTATCTGCTATTAAAAAGACCACTGATAAGAACAAAATTAGTGTTAAGTTACCGCGTGTCTCACCACACCAACTGGCAGCGGTGGCTCATAGCCTAACGCTATCAGCTTTTAATGGGGCTGCTGATCTATCAAGTTTAGCAAAAGCCTTACATGTTGGAACTGAAGAGATTTTTAAAATTGCCGATGCCCTATCAATCTTGAAACTTGCAACAATCAAAAGCGGTGCGATAAAATTAAATAAAGATGGAAAAGCTTTTGCACTTGGAAACTTAGAGCAACGCAAAAAAATATTTGCTGATAACTTAAGTAAACATGTGCCTTTAGTTAGCTATATATTATCTATTTTGGGTGAAAGGCCTGATAATAAAGCTAAGAAAATCAGGTTCCAAAGTCATATTGAAGATACTTTGTCTCGCAATGATGCGAATGTCACCATGCAAACTGTAATAGGGTGGGGAAGATATGCTGAGTTATTCTCCTATGACGATAATAAACAAATATTTAGTCTTGATAATCCTGGTAGTATAGCTAAAGTGTTATAAAAAGATTACGATACATAGTACTGAAAGAGGTCATCTATAGTACAAGCGAGTTTGCGTCTTATATGTTTGGACTCTGCCCACTTGTGCTCTATAGGATTGAGAT
>Ga0123337_10001395_pt1 | contig 31261 bp, 27 predicted proteins | sample frozenSSSSmetaG_FD_89792 | JGI IMG/M metagenome (GOLD analysis project Ga0123337, IMG submission 89792) | Glacier valley bacterial and archeal communities from Borup Fiord, Nunavut, Canada, to study Microbial Dark Matter (Phase II) -... | ecosystem: Environmental > Aquatic > Freshwater > Ice >...
CAAAAAGGGCAGCATTTTGAAGTGCTGCCCTTTGAATTGGAGCGGGAAAAGAGGCTCGAACTCTCGACCTCAACCTTGGCAAGGTTGCGCTCTACCAACTGAGCTACTCCCGCGAGTCTAGCTTCGTATTATAGCCATAATTTTCAACCGTTTTTGACGCGGCTAAAAATTATTGGCCAGTGGGCTAATGTTTAACGGCCCCCGCGACCACCGCAGGTGCGGCCGCAACGGCAGCAGCCGACAAGGCCACTTCTTCATCTGTCAGCGGGATAGGCTGGCGCTCAAGCGCAACCTGCAGCACCTGGTCTATCCATTTCACCGGAATGATCTCCAGGCCACTCTTCACGTTGTCCGGAATCTCCTGCAGGTCTTTGGCATTCTCCTGGGGAATAAGCACTGTCTTGATCCCGCCACGCAGCGCTGCCAGCAGTTTTTCCTTCAGGCCGCCAATGGCGGTGACTTCGCCACGAAGCGTGATCTCACCCGTCATCGCCACATCGCCACGCACCGGAATTCCGGTTAGTGCGGAGACAAAGGCTGTCGTCATGGCAGCCCCGGCGCTAGGACCGTCTTTGGGTGTGGCGCCGTCCGGCACGTGAATGTGGATATCACGCTTCTCAAACATCTCATCCTTGATCCCGAGCAGCCTTGCGCGGCTGCGAACCACGGTCCGGGCCGCCTCGACGGACTCCTTCATCACATCGCCGAGCGAACCAGTGCGGGTAATCACGCCTTTGCCAGGCATGACCGCGGCTTCAATCGTCAGCAAATCGCCTCCAACCTCAGTCCACGCCAGACCCACCACCTGGCCCACCTGATTTCTTTGTTCCGCGCGGCCGTAATCAAATTTACGAACGCCCAAAAACTCATTGAGGTTGTCCGGTGTGACCACCACCTTCGGGGTCATTTTCTTGAGCTGGATGCCCTTGACCACTTTGCGGCAAATCTTGGAGAGTTCCCGTTCCAGCGAACGCACACCGGCTTCGCGCGTGTAATAACGCACGATGTCGCGCACCGTCTGCTCCTGAACTTCCAGTTCGGAGTCTTTTACGCCATTATTTTTAACCTGCTTGGGCAGCAGGTAACGCATGGCAATGCTGGTTTTTTCATCTTCCGTGTAACCCGAGAGTCGAATCACTTCCATCCGGTCCAGCAGGGCCGGTGGAATATTCATTGAATTCGACGTCGCCACAAACATCACATCGCTCAGATCGAAGTCCACCTCCACATAGTGATCGGCGAAGGTGTGGTTTTGCTCGGGATCCAGCACTTCCAGCAAGGCGCTTGATGGATCCCCGCGGAAGTCGGTGCCCAGCTTGTCGATCTCGTCGAGCAGGAAAAGCGGGTTGCGCGTGCCCGCCTTGGCCAGGCTTTGCAGCACTTTGCCCGGCAAGGCACCGATGTAGGTACGGCGGTGACCACGAATTTCAGCCTCATCACGCATGCCGCCCAAGGCCATGCGCACGTACTTGCGCCCGGTTGCTTTGGCAATCGACTGGCCGAGCGAGGTTTTACCCACGCCCGGAGGGCCGACCAGGCAAAGTATCGGGGCCTTGAGTTTGTCAACGCGTTGCTGCACTGCGAGGTATTCCACAATGCGGTCTTTGACTTTTTCAAGACCAAAATGGTCTTCATTGAGCACGTTTTCGGCATTGACCAGATCGTGCTTGATTTTGGTTTTCTTGCTCCATGGCAAGCCGAGCAGCACGTCAATGTAGCTGCGCACCACTGTCGCCTCAGCGGACATGGGCGACATGAGCTTGAGCTTCTTGAGTTCGCTCTCGACTTTCTTGCGCGCCTCCGCCGGCATCTTGGCCGCCTTGATCTTCTTTTCGATCTCTTCAATATCGACGCCCTCTTCGCCCTCACCCAGTTCCTTCTGGATGGCTTTCACTTGCTCGTTCAGATAGAAATCACGCTGGTTTTTTTCCATCTGGCGCTTGACGCGACCACGGATTTTTTTGTCGACATTGAGGATATCCACTTCGCGCTCAAGCTGCTCGTACAGGTTCTCAAGCCGGAGCTTGACGTTGTCGAGATCGAGAATCACCTGCTTGACATCGAGTTTGAGCGGCAAATGCGCTGCAATCGTGTCAGCAAGACGCCCTGCATCCTCAATACTTGAAATCGATGTGAGGATTTCGGGAGGAATCTTTTTGTTCAGTTTGACGTAATGGTCAAACTGCTGCATCACGGCGCGGCGCAAGGCCTCGATTTCGCTACCCTTGTCGCCGGGTACAGCCACCAGCGCTTCAACCGGCGTGACATTGGCCGTGAAATGTTGCTCGCCGTCTTCAATTTTGTTGACTCTGGCGCGCTGTTGTCCCTCGACCAGCACCTTGACCGTGCCATCTGGCAGCTTGAGCAGCTGCAAAATCGTGGCGACACAGCCCACTTCGAACATGTCTTCGACTGACGGCTCATCCTTGGCGGCCGCTTTCTGAGCCACCAGCATGATGCGCCGCTCGGCCTCCATGGCCGACTCCAGCGCCTTGATGCTCTTGGGGCGACCCACGAACAGCGGAATCACCATGTGCGGAAAAACCACCACATCCCGCAAAGGCAACAGCGGCAGATCAATGGGAATGGAGGGCAGAAAAGTTTGTCCGGACATATAAACCTTAAACGTAAAACGCGAAAGACCAACTGCATTGGTCAGGCAAAACACAGTCCCTACAGACTGGGGGCGCAGGAACTACTTTTCAAGCATTCCTGAAAACCCCTCGGGCGCTCAGGCCTTTTTTGCAGCTTCGCGGTACACCAGCAGTGGCGGCTTGTTTTCTTCGATCGTGGACTCATCCACAACCACTTTTTCAACATTGCTGACGTTGGGCAGATCGAACATGGTGTCTATCAGTGACTGCTCCAAAATCGAACGCAAGCCGCGTGCACCCGTTTTGCGGGCCAGCGCCTTGCGCGCAATCGCTTTCAGGGCGGAGGGGCGAATCTCCAGATCAACGCCTTCCATGGAGAGCAGCTTGCTGAACTGCTTGACCACCGCATTTTTGGGCTCGGTCAGAATTTGCACGAGTGCGTCTTCGCTGAGTTCGGCCAAGGTTGCAATGACCGGCATCCGGCCCACCAACTCGGGAATCAGGCCGAACTTGACCAAATCATCAGGCTCGACTTCCTTGAAGGCATCGGTCAGGGTACGCGTTTTCTTGCTTTTGACGGCTGCGCCGAAACCAATGCCCGACGCTTCGGTGCGGTTTTCAATGACTTTTTCCAGCCCCGAGAAAGCCCCGCCGCAAATAAACAGGATATTGGTGGTGTCAACCTGCAGGAAATCCTGGTTCGGGTGCTTGCGCCCGCCTTGCGGGGGCACGGAGGCCATCGTGCCTTCGATCAATTTGAGCAAGGCTTGCTGCACGCCTTCCCCGGACACGTCACGGGTGATCGACGGGTTGTCGGATTTACGGGAGATCTTGTCGATCTCGTCGATGTAGACAATCCCTTGCTGGGCACGCTCAACTTCGTAGTTACAGCTTTGCAGCAATTTCTGGATGATGTTTTCAACGTCTTCGCCCACATAACCCGCTTCGGTCAGTGTGGTCGCATCAGCCATGACAAAAGGCACGTTGAGCGTGCGCGCCAGCGTTTGCGCGAGCAAAGTCTTGCCCGAGCCCGTGGGGCCAATCAGCAAAATATTGCTCTTGGTCAACTCCACATCGTCTTTTTTGGGGCTGTCCTTGTGACGCAAGCGTTTGTAGTGGTTGTACACGGCCACGGCCAGCGTACGCTTGGCCGGGTCCTGGCCAATCACATAACCGTCCAGGGTTGCCTTGATTTCTGCCGGCGTAGGCAAATCGGTGCGCGTCTCGCGCGCATCCAAGCCAGCAGGCAATTCGTCACGAATGATCTCGTTGCAAAGATCTATGCACTCATCACAAATAAAGACGGACGGACCTGCAATCAGTTTTTTAACTTCGTGTTGGCTTTTACCGCAAAAGGAGCAGTACAACGTCTTTTCGCTTGAGGAGCCTTTTTTCTCGGCCATTGATGGGGTGCCTTTAAGGTGCCAGGGGGGAGAACTGATGGCTAATGATAACCAATAAAAAAACGGCGTTTCCGGTACAGAAAACGCCGTTGTTGCCGTGCAACTGGAAGCTTTTGGCGCTTAAGGGCGCCTGGAGATGACCTGATCGACCACACCGTAGTCTTTGGCTTCGTCGGCAAACATGAAATAGTCACGTTCAGTGTCGCGCTCAATTTTTTCAACGGTCTGGCCGGTGTTCGCCGCCATGATGCGGTTGAGCTGGTCACGCGTCTTCAGAATGTCTCGAGCATGAATTTCGATGTCAGTGGCCTGGCCTTGTGCGCCACCCGAAGGCTGGTGAATCATCACGCGCGAATTGGGCAAGGTAAAGCGCTTGCCCTTGGCGCCGGCCGACAGCAAAAACGCGCCCATGCTGGCGGCCATGCCGACGCAGAGGGTGGACACATCGGGCTTGATGAACTGCATGGTGTCGTAAATCGCCATGCCCGCCGTCACAGAGCCGCCGGGCGAGTTGATGTAGAAAGAGATATCTTTGTCTGGATTTTCGCTTTCCAGGAACAGCAGCTGCGCCACCACCAGATTAGCCGTCTGGTCATTGACCGGGCCGACCAGGAAAATAACGCGTTCTTTCAGCAGACGAGAGTAAATGTCGTAAGAACGTTCACCCCGGCCGGACTGCTCGATCACCATGGGCACCATGCCCAAGCCTTGCGTGTCCTGACTACCCGCTTGCGGGTTGCCGTAAGCGCCCCCATAAATACTGCTTCGAATCATCAAGTTTTCTCCAGAGATGTTTGTACTGTACTTGTAATGAATTGGGGCCTGTACCGCAAAGCACAAGCCCCAGTTTCAGGAGAGCCTACAGGCGATCAGTTTTGGCCCATGAGCTCGTCGAACGAAACGGCCTTGTCGGTGACTTTGGCCTTGCTCAGCACGAAATCGGTCACGTTGTTCTCGATGACAACCGCTTCCACTTCGGCCATGCGGCTGTTGTCGCTCAGGTACCAGCGCACCACATCCTGCGGTTTTTCGTAGCTGGCGGCCAACTCTTCAATGTGGGCCTTGAGCTGCTCAGGCTTGGCCTGCAGTTCGTTGGCGCGCACCAGCGCGGCCACGACCAGACCTAGACGCACGCGCTTCTCAGCTTGCGGGCGAAAGATGTCATCAGGAATCGGTGCCTTGTCAGCGTCCTTGATGCCGCGCTGCTTCAGGTCGGCGCGGGCGCCTTCAACCAGGCGGTCAAGTTCAGCCTGCACACTTGAATTGGGCAAGTCGAGCTCGGCATTGGCCACCAGCGCATCCATGACGGCGTTCTTGTTGCGGGCCAGCAAGCGGAATTTGACTTCACGCTCCAGGTTTTTCTTGATGTCTGCGCGCAGGCCTTCTACCGTAGCATCAGCAATGCCCAACGACTTGGCCAGCGCTTCGTTGACTTCAGGCAGGTGGGCCGCTTCAATTTTCTTGAGAGTCACCAGGAAATCAGCCTGCTTGCCGGCCACGTCCTTGCCGTGATAGTCCTCGGGAAAGCTCAGCGGAAAGGTCTTGCTTTCGCCGCTTTTCATGCCGCGCACGGCATCTTCAAATTCCTTGAGCATCTGGCCTTCGCCGATCAGAAACTGGAAATCTTCAGCCTTGCCGCCAGCGAAGGTTTCGCCGTCGATCTTGCCTTCGAAGTCGATCGTGGCACGGTCGCCGTCTTGGGCTGGCGCGTCAGCCGCGCGCTGGGCAAAGGTTCGGCGCTGCTTGCGCAGGATGTCTATGGTTTTGTCGATCGCGGCATCGCTGACTTCAGCGCTGATTTTTTCAACTTCAGCATTGGCAAGATCAGCGATCTGAACTTCGGGATAGACCTCAAAAATGGCGTCAAAGGCCAGCTCACCCTCGGGTGCGCCTTCTTTTTCGCTGATGCGGGGCTGGCCGGCAACGCGCAGTTTGGCTTCGTTGGCGGCCGAGGAAAAGGCTTCGCCGACCTTGTCGTTCATGACTTCGTAGTGCACGGAATAGCCATAACGCTGGGCCACCACGCTCATGGGCACCTTGCCGGGACGGAAACCGTCCATTTTTACCGTGCGTGCCAACTTCTTCAGGCGGGAATCAACTTCCGACTGGATGGTGTTGAGGGGCAGCGTCAGCGTCATTTTGCGCTCGAGCTTTTCAAGAGTTTCGACAGTCACAGCCATGATGGTTTCCTAAAATCTAAAATATTTAAAACAGGGCTTTCACCTGACATGCTGCGGCTATGCAGCAACACCCGGTGGCTTCAGCGCAATGATTGCCGCCTGCAAAGCCTCAGGGTTGGTGCGCGGGGCGGGACTCGAACCCGCACAGTATTGCTACCGTCAGGACCTAAACCTGGTGCGTCTACCAATTTCGCCACCCGCGCGCCTGAAAAAATAACGAGAATCCGAACCTGTTCAGAATTCCCGCTTGAAATCGGTCAACTTTTTATTCTAGCTGGTATCAGGGGCGATTTCCCCCGGCACTGTTATCGCCGGGTGGATTCATGCAGTGCCCGAAGTGTGGCCCTCTTCCCGTTTCACCTGAAACCAGGCGGCGTACATGGCGGGCAAGGCCAGCAGGGTCAGCATGGTCGCCACGATCAGCCCCCCCATGATGGCCACCGCCATCGGCCCCCAGAACACGCTGCGCGACAGCGGAATCATGGCCAGCACAGCAGCCGCTGCCGTCAGCACAATCGGGCGCAATCGCCGCACGGCGGACTCGACAATTGCGTCCCAGGCCGGGACGCCGCGCGCACGCTCCTGCTCGATCTGGTCAATCAGAATCACCGAATTGCGCTGGATCATGCCCATGAGTGCAATCACGCCCAGCAGCGCTACAAAGCCAAAGGGCCGGCCCAGCAACAGCAACGCGCCCGCCACCCCGGCAATGCCGAGCGGGCCGGTGATGAACACCAAGACCGCGCGACTGAAGCTGTGCAGTTGCAGCATCAGCAGGGTGAACGTCAGGAACAGCATGATCGGAATCCCCTTGACGATCGACGACGAGCCTTTGCTGCTTTCCTCCACCGCACCCGCCACGTCAATGCGGTAGCCGCTGAAGCCATCACGCAGCCACTGGACCTCCAGCGCCTTGAGCTGGGGCCGCAGCGCCTGCGTCACGGTCGCGCCTTGCAGGCCTTCAACGATATCGCTTTGAACGGTGATGGCGTAGTCTCGGTTTTCGCGCCACATTACACCGGGCTCCCAGGCAAAGGCGGGCGTGGCGATCTGCGTCAGCGGGATTGATTTGCCGGAGGCCGTGGGCAGGTAGGCATTGCCGAGGTCGGTCATCGCGTCACGCTCCTCCAGTGGCTGGCGCAGCACAATATCGATCAATTTATCGCCTTCGCGAAACTGCCCCACCGGCGTGCCGGCCAAAATGGTCCGGGAAGCCTGGGCGATCGACTGGCTGCTCACGCCCAGCGCGCGCGCTTTGGTCTGGTCAATCTCCAGGCGCAGCACCTTGACCGATTCATTCCAGTTGTCATTGACGCCGCGTGTGCTCGGGCTCTGGCGCATCACCGCCGTGACCTCGTCGGCGCGCACACGCAAGACCTGCGGATCGGGCCCGATGACCCGAAACTGCACCGGATACGCCACTGGAGGCCCATTGGCCAGGAGCTTGACGCGGCCACGCGCTTCGGGAAACTCCCGGGCCAGCACGGCTGGCAGCCTGGCGCGCAGCAATTCGCGCGTTTTCAGGTCCGGCGGCTGCACGATCAACTGCGACACATTGGTCTGCGGAAAAACCTGGTCCAGCGGCAGATAAAAGCGCGGCACGCCCGAGCCCACCCAAGTGCTGACCGACTGCACGCCGGGCTCGGCCAGCAAGCGCGCTTCCAGCCGTTTGACCACGGCCTCGTTGGCGGCAAACGACGTGCCCTCGGGGAACCACAAGTCCACCATCAGCTCGGGCCGGCTGGAGTCGGGAAAAAACTGCTGCTGCACCTTGCCCATGCCGGCAATGCCCAGCGCAAACAGCAGCACCGTGGCACCAATGGTGAGCCAGCGGTGCTGCACGCAGCCGTTCACGGCGCGGCGAAACAAATTGTAAAACGGGCTGTTGAACATCTCATGAGGGCCCTCCACGGCATGCCCCGCCTGGGCGGCGGCCAGCACATGCGGCGGTGTTTTGAGCAGCAGTGTGCCCAGGTAGGGCACAAAGTAAACCGATACCACCCAGCTGGTGATCAGCGCAATCGTCGTCACCGCAAAAATGGCAAAGGTGTACTCGCCCACCGTTGATTTGGCCAGCCCGATCGGCAGAAAACCCGCCGCCGTGATCAGCGTGCCCGTCAGCATCGGCATGGCTGTCAGCTCATAGGCAAAGGTCGCCGCGCGCACCTTGTCATAGCCTTCTTCCATCTTGCGCACCATCATTTCAACGGCAATGATGGCATCGTCCACCATCAGCCCCAGCGCAATGATCAGCGATCCCAGCGAAATCTTGTGCAAGCCGATGCCCCAGTAGTTCATGGCCAGAAACGTCACCGCCAGCACCAGCGGAATGGTGATGCCCACCACCAGCCCGGGCCGCATGTCCAGCGTCCAGCGGCGCCACAACGGCTGCCGGCCCGGCCGCCGGTGCAGCCCCAGCGCCAGCACGCTGACTGCCAGCACAATCACCACCGCCTCGATCAGCACCTTGACGAACTCGTTGACCGACGTGGCCACGGTCTTGGGCTGGTCCTGAATCTGCACCAGTTTGACGCCCGCTGGCAGCGCGGCCCCGATGCGCTCGGTGGCCGCGCGCAGCGCCTTGCCCAGCACGATGATGTCGCCGCCCTTGGCCATCGAGACACCCAGCGCAATCACTTCCTTGCCGTCATGGCGCACCTTCACCACGGGCGGGTCCACGTAGCCACGCCGCACCGCGGCGATGTCGCCCAGCCGCAGCTGCAGGCTGCCGGCACTGGTGCCCGCGCCATAGCCAGCCCCGCGTATCGGCATCGCCTTCAAGTCTTCGAGCGCGTTGAAAGCGCCGGCGACGCGCACTTGGACCACATCGCCCGGCGTTTGCACGGCACCGGCTGATTCGACCGCGTTTTGCTGGCTCAGCTGCGCCAGTACGGCGTTGAGGTCCAGGCCGAGTTGGGCCAGGCGTTTTTGCGAAATCTCGATGAACAGCTTTTCATCCTGCGCGCCGAACAGTTCAACCTTGGCCACGTCCGTCACGCGCAGCAGTTGCTGACGCAGGTCGTCGGCCAGGGTCTTGACCTCGGCGTAGCTGAAACCCTCGGACTCCAGCGCATAAATCACACCGTACACATCGCCGAATTCATCGTTAAAAAATGGCCCGACCACACCGCCCGGGAGCGTGGCGCGGATGTCACCGACTTTTTTGCGCACCGTGTACCAGACGTTGGTCACATCCGCCGGTTTGGAGGAGTCCTTGACCTGAAAGATGATCTGCGACTCGCCCGGCTTGGAATAGCTGCGAATCCGGTCGGCGTAGGGCACTTCCTGCAGCGTGCGCTCGATCTTGTCGGTCACCTGCTCGGCCACCTGCTGCGCGCTGGCGCCCGGCCAGTAAGTGCGCACCACCATGACGCGAAAGGTAAAGGGCGGGTCCTCGTCCTGCCCCAGCTGAAAGTAGGCGGCAACGCCCAGCACCATCAGCACCACCAGCAGGTAGCGGGTCAGCGCCGGGTGTTCGAGCGCCCAGCGGGACAGGTTGAACCTGGAGGCCTGCGCCGCGCTATCGCCGGCCGGCTCGCCGCTGTCGTGATTTTCCTGTGTCATGCCAGACTCACTTCGCGCCAGGGGCCGGGGCTGAGGCCGATATCGCCGGCCCGGAAGTTGCTACTGATTCAGTAGCTGTCTGCGCAGGTGTAGCGGCCGCTATCGCCTTGTTTGACTGATAAATACTGACCTTCTGGCCGGACGACAGCACATGTACGCCCGCGCTGACCACCCGCATGCCGGACTGCAGACCCGAGGCCACGACGACCTCGTTGCCATCGGCCGTGGCGATCTCGATGACCTGCGGTTTGACGGTCAAGGTGGCCATGTCGAGCACCCAGACCGCCGTGGCCTGACCGTGCTGCCACAAGGCCGTGGTCGGCAGCTTGATGACGGGCACACCCGCAGCGCTGGCGGCTTCTGGCGTCACATACACCGTCGCGCCCAGCGCGGGCGGCGCTTTGGCATCAATCGACACCTTGACGGCATAGGTGCGCGTCACCGGGTCGCTGCTGGCCGCCACCTCGCGCACCTTGCCCTGCAGTTCGGTGTTTTGTGCCCAGACCCGGATTTTCATGGGCGCGCCCACCTTGACGGCGGCCACCCGGTCTTCGGGCACCGAGAACACCACGTCGCGCACGCCGTCAGCCGCAATACGCAGCACCGGCGTGCCGGCCGCCACAACCTGGCCCTGCTCGGCTTCTATCGCAGTGACCACGCCCGACACGTCGGCCTTGAGCACGGCATAGCCGGTCTGATTGCCTTGCACTGCCAGCTGGGACTGTGCCTGCGCCAGTTGCGCCTGGGCCGCCTTGAACGTGGCGTCGCGCCGCTCCAGCTCCGCGCCGCTGATGAAGTTCTGGTCCTTGAGGGCCTGGAAACGCTTGAAATCAGCGGCTGCCAGGTCCCGGTTGGTGGCGGCTGCGGTGACCTGTGCGCGGGCCGCATCGGCTGCCAGCCGGTAATCCTGCGGGTCCAGTTGCGCCAGCACCTGCCCGGCCTTGACATGCTGGCCCAGTTCAGCCTTGCGCTCAATGATCTTGCCGCCTATCCGAAACCCCAGCCGGGACTCGACTTGCGCCCGCACTTCGCCCGCATACTCACGGCGCGAGGAAACAGCCTCGGCACCCACAGTGAGCACTTTCACGGCACGCACCGGCTCTTCTGGGGGCGCGGATTTGGAGCAGGCGGCCATTAAAACGGCGCTGCCTGCCAAGGCAAAAATTATTTTTCTCATGGTCTGGCTGGAATAAAGACGCGGGCGACGGAAAAGGCAAGGACGCCTTCATCACCGACTAATGACTGATTGGTTAGTAATCTAAGAGATAGCCCAAAGCTTGTCAAGCGACAATCCGCCGCATGACTCAAGGCCCCTCCCCATTGGTACACGGCGTCAGCCATTACGAGAATTTTCCGGTCGCGTCCGTGCTGTGCCCGCCCCATCTGCGCCCGGCCATCGCGGCGATTTACTGGTTTGCCCGCACCGCCGACGACATTGCCGATGAAGGCGATGCCCTGCCGCAAACTCGGCTGGACGACCTGGCGGCCTTGCGCGCCGACCTGACGGCCACCGCCAGCGGCCTAGCCCCCTCACCGCGCTGGGCCGGCGTGTTCGGGCAGTTGGGCCCGGTGATCACGCAATTCGCCCTGCCGGTGCATTTGCTGGCCGATCTGCTCAGCGCCTTTGAGCAGGACGTGGTCAAGCAGCGTTATGCCAGCCAGGCCGAGTTGCTCGACTATTGCCGCCGCTCGGCCAATCCGGTCGGCCGGCTGCTGCTGCATCTTTATGGCGTGCAGGATGCCCGATCGCTGGAGGAAAGCGACTGCATCTGCACCGCGCTGCAACTGATCAACTTCTGGCAAGACCTGAGCGTCGACATTCCGCGCGGCCGCATTTACCTGCCGGCCGATAGCTGGGCTCCGCACGGCGTGGACGAAGCGCAACTGATGGGCCTGGCCAGCAACAAGAACACTACTAATTTAATAGCTACCCAAGCCCACCACGCAAGGGCTAGCATGCTAAAAGGCTTAAAACTCGTGAAAAAGGTGCCCGGGCGCGGCGGCTGGGAACTGCGGCTGGTGGTGCAAGGCGGTTTGCGGATTCTGGACAAGATCGAGGCGCTGAACTACAACACCCTGCAGCAACGGCCCAAGCTCGGCCCGTGGGATATCGCGGTCATGGGCTGGCGTGCGCTCTGGATGTGAATGTGACCCCCACGCTCCCCACTGCGTGTGGTTCGCTGCCCCCCCCCCCCGAGGGGGCTGCTGCGCCTGCGGCCCTGGCTGGCATGGAACTCGTGCGCTCATTTACATCGCCCTCACGCTTTTCACTTTGCGCGCTGCGCGCACGAATCAGCCATTTCAGCCTGCGACAATCCCCGCATGACGCCCGAGCACTATGTCCAGCAAAAAGCCGCCGCCTCCGGCAGCAGTTTCTATTACGCCTTCCTGTTTTTGCCCAAGGAACGGCGCGCCGCCATCACCGCGTTTTACGCGTTCTGCCGCGAAATTGACGATGTCGTCGATGAAGTGCTGGACCCCAGCGTGGCGCACAGCAAGCTGGCCTGGTGGCAGGGCGAAGTCACCCAGTCTTTTGCGGGCAAGCCGACGCATCCGGTGATGCAGGCGCTGATGCCGCTGGCCGCCACCTACCGCATCGAGGCGCGCCATTTGCAGGCGGTGATTGAAGGCTGCCAGATGGACCTGGCGCAAAACCGCTACCTTGATTTCCCGGGACTCACGCAGTACTGCCATTTGGTGGCGGGCATTGTGGGTGAAGTGGCGGCGCGCATCTTTGGCCAGACCGACGACGCCACCACCGCCTATGCCCACAAGCTGGGCCTGGCGTTCCAGCTCACCAACATCATCCGCGACGTGGGTGAAGACGCGATGCGCGGCCGGATTTACCTGCCGGTCAATGAGCTGCAGCAGTTTGACGTGAAGTCGCACGAGATCTTGAAGCGCCAGTATTCCGAGCGCTTCACCGCGCTGATGCAGTTCCAGACCGAGCGCGCGCTCAGCCTGTACGACGAAGCGCTGGCGCTGCTGCCAGACGCCGACCGCCGCGCCCAGAAGCCCGGCCTGATGATGGCCAGCATTTACCGCACGCTGCTGCGGGAAATTGCCGCCGACAACTTCCAGGTGCTGCACCAGCGCGTCAGCCTGACGCCGCTGCGCAAGTTTTGGCTGGCGTGGAAGACCCAGGCCTTCGGCAAAATTCAATGACCCCCACGCTTTTCACTTCGTGTAATACGCTGCCCCCCGAGGGGGCCGCTGCGCCTGCGGCCCGGCAAAGCCGGTTCCGCGGCCCCTGCTGGTACGGAGCGCCTCGGGCCAGGCATTTGGGCACATGAAGGTCGCCGTCGTTGGCGCCGGCTGGGCCGGTTGCGCCGCCGCCGTCGAGGCCACGCGCCTGGGCCATCAGGCCATTATTTTTGAAGCGGCCCGCACGCCCGGCGGCCGCGCCCGGCGTGTCAACGCCACCTGGTCAGGCCAGCCGCTGGAACTGGACAACGGCCAGCACATCCTGATTGGCGCCTATGCCGAGACGCTGCGGCTGATGAAGGAACTGGGCGTCGATGAAAGCGCGTCTTTTCTGCGCCTGCCGCTGACCATTCAGTTCCCCGACGGCAGCGGCCTGAAGCTGCCGAACTGGCCGGCCCCGCTGGACGCCCTGGCCGGCATCCTGACGGCGCGCGGCTGGTCGTGGGCTGACAAGCGGTCACTGCTCAAAGTGGCGCTGGGCTGGCAACTGGGCCGCTTCCAGTGCCCGCCCGGGCAATCGGTGGCTGACCTGTGCCGGGGCCTGGCGCCGGGCGCCATGGCCGCGCTGATCGAGCCGCTGTGCGTGTCGGCGCTGAACACGCCGGCGGAGCACGCCAGCGGCCAAGTGTTTTTGCGCGTGATGCAGGATTCGCTGTTTGCGCAGAGCGGCGGCTCCAACCTGCTGCTGCCGCGCCGGGACCTGAGCGCCTTGCTGCCCGATGCGGCGCTGGCTTGGCTGACGGCGCAAGGCCGCGCGCCTCGCTTGGGCGTTCGCGTACAAGCCATAAAGGCGACGGCGGCTGGCTGGACCGTCAGCGCCGACAGCACTGAGGCCTTTGACCGCGTGCTGCTGGCCTGCCCACCGCACGAAGCGGCGCGCTTGGTGGCGGGCAGCGGCGTGGCCGCCGACGGCTGGCTGGCGCACGCACGCGGCCTGCAGCACGAGGCGCTGACCACCGTTTATGCCCACGCACCCGATGCGCGCCTTGGCCAGCCGATGCTGGCGCTGCACGCCACGGCCAGCGAACCGGCGCAGTTTGTGCTGGACCGCGGCCAGCTGGGCGGGCCGGCCGGTCTGCTGGCGTTTGTCATCAGTGCCAGCACCGGCGACAGCGCCACGCTGACGCAGCAGGTGCTGGCGCAAGCGGCCCGGCAATTGGGCCTGGGCGCGCTGCAGCCGGTGCAAACCATTGTGGAAAAGCGCGCCACCTTTGCCTGCACACCGGGCCTGCAGCGCCCCGCGACCGAAGTGGCGGCCGGCCTGCTGGCCTGCGGCGACTACATCGCAGGCCCATATCCGGCCACGCTGGAAGGCGCTGTGCGGTCCGGCTTGGCGGCGGCGCGGGGCTTGGGCTGAATTTTCCCCAAGCCGATGAATGCTATTGAATAAATAGCTACTCGCGCCCGCAGATATTGCGCTAAAGGCCTTTTAAGCCATTAATTTAACGGCCTGAAAGGCGGGCCGCGCCAGGCAGCGCTGCAGCCAGGCTTGCAGCTGCGGATACGGCGCCAGCGCCTCAGGCGCCGCTTGCACCCAGGCCAGCACCGACGCCACGCAAATATCTGCCACGCTAAAGCGTGCTGCCGCCAGGTAGGGGCGCGTCTGCAAGTGCTGCTCCAGCACGCGCAGCGGGCCCAGCAGGCGCCGCAGGGCCTCGTCAGCCAATTGAGGCTTTCGACGATCGACCGGCATCAGCACGCCGTGCATCAGACAAGTCAGCGCATCTTTTTCGCACTCGTTGACCACCCAGAAGCTCCAGCGCAGCACCTCGGCCAGCTCGGCCGGGGTTTCAGCCGCCAGCGACAGTCCGCCGCCTTTGAAGCGCTCGGCCAGGTACAGCGCGCAGGCCATGGACTCCCAGACCCGCACGCCGTCATCGTCCACCACCGGGATGCGGCCGTTCGGATTGAGGGCCAGAAACTCGGGCGTGCGCGTGGCGCCGCCCAGATACGGCAGGGCGATGTGTTCGTAGTCCAGACCCAGTTCCTCGGCCACCCACAGCGGGCGCGCCGCACGCGACGCCGCGGTGCCGTAAATCTTCAGTGCCATATTAAAAGAGGCTTTAGCGCAGAAACAGCGCGCACAACTCGGTCAGCGTGCGCACGGTGGCGTGCGGCGCATCGGTATGCGCCCACGCCGCATCGGCGCGGTTGACCCACACTGTCTGCATGCCGCAGCCCAGCGCGCCCAGCACATCCAGCGCGGCGTCATCGCCCACATGCAGCACCTGCGCGGGCACCACGCTGGCGGCGCTGGCGGCGGCGTGAAAGATCCGGGGGTCGGGCTTGGCCACGCCCAGCTGCTGGGCGCTGATGCTGGCCTTGAAATACGCGTCGATGCCGATGCGCGCGATGTCGGCATTGCCGTTGGACAGCGCCACCAGCGGAAAGCGGCGGGATAAAAACGCCAGCGCTGCCAGCGCGTCATCAAACAAGTCGACCCGATGGCGCTCGGCAAAAAAAACGTCAAAGGCCGGTGCCGCCAGCCGCTGGTCTTCACCGGAGCGCTGCAGGGCCAGCCGGATCATCTCGCGGCGGATGGCGCTCAGGTTGTGCGCGAGTTCAGGCCGCGCCTGCGTCACCTGCGCGCGAATGGCAAGCCGTGCTGCTTGATCGGCGAACAGCAGCGCCGTCTGGGGGGCGTGCTGGCTGAGCCAGTGACCGAGCGCTTTTTCGGCCCGTTCAATGGTGGGCCAGATCGGCCACAAGGTGTCGTCAAGATCCAGGGAAATCGCTTTGATGTTGATCAGGTCCAGCATAGGTAGGCGAGAATAACCCATGTCTTTTGCCCCCGAACCCACCCACACCCACGGCGCCCGCCCCGCCGCCACTTCAACCACCGCCATTCTTTTGTGCAACCTGGGAACGCCCGATGCGCCCACCGCACCGGCCGTGCGGCGCTACCTGGCCGAATTTTTGAGCGACACGCGCGTGGTTGAAATTCCCAAGGCGCTGTGGTGGCTGATTTTGCACGGCATCATCTTGCGCACCCGGCCCAAAAAGTCGGCCGCCAAGTACGCCACGGTCTGGACCAGCGAAGGCTCGCCGCTCAAGGTCTGGACGCAAAAGCAGGCGCTGATGCTGCGCGGCTACCTGGGCGTGCGCGGCCACACCGTGGAAGTGCGCTACGCCATGCGCTACGGCAACCCGTCGATTGCCTCGCAGCTGGACCAACTCAAGGCAGACGGGGTAACGCGCGTGCTGATCCTGCCGGCTTACCCCCAATACAGCGGCACCACCACCGCCAGCGTGTTTGACGCGGTCTACAGCTGGGCCGCCAAGGTGCGCCGGATTCCCGAGTTCCGCTTCATCAACAACTACCACGACGCGCCCGGCTACATTGCCGCGCTGGCCGACAAGATCCGCGCGCACTGGCAGCAAAACGGCCAGGCCGAGCAGCTGGTGATGAGCTTTCACGGCGTGCCCGAACGCACGCTGCTGCTGGGCGACACCTACCACTGCGAATGCCACAAGACCGCGCGCCTGCTGGCCGAACAACTCGGACTGGCCAAAGACCACTACCAGGTCACCTTCCAGTCGCGTTTCGGCAAAGCCAAATGGCTGCAGCCCTACACCGAGCCGACGCTGATCAAGATGGCCCAATCGGGCGTGAAAAGCGTCGACGTGGTGTGCCCGGGTTTTATTGGCGACTGCCTGGAAACGCTGGAAGAAATCTCGATGGAGGCACGCCACGCCTTTCTGGAGGCCGGCGGCAAGACCTTCAACTACATCGAATGCCTGAACGACAGTCCGAAGTGGATTGCCGCGATGGCCGACCTAAGCATTCAGCACCTGGGCGGCTGGCCCACGCAGACGGGGACGGACGAGGCCGCGCTGGCCGCCTCACGCGTCGCCGCGCTGGCGCTGGGGGCCAGACAGTAGCCCGTTTGTCCTCCAGAGCCAGCGCATTGTTCGGCGTTCAGGCCAGGCCCCGGCGCCCCGACCAGTACTTGGCCAGCCGCGGCAGCACCAGCACCGCCACCACCACCGCCAGCAGTACCGCCGACATCGGCCGCTCAATGAAGACGGTCCACCGGCCTTCGCCGATCGACAGCGCATTGCGCATCTGGGCTTCGGCCATGGGGCCCAGAATCATGCCGACGATAACCGGTGCGGTCGGGAAATCGTAGCGGCGCATCAGGATGCCGACCAGGCCAATGCCGTACATCAGAAACAAGTCGAACGAACTCTGCCGCATGCCGTACACGCCCACCGTGGCAAAAATCAAAATGCCGGCGTAAAGCTGGGAGCGGGGAATCTTCAGCAGTTTGACCCACAGCCCGACCATGGGCAAATTCAGCACCAGCAGCATCACGTTGCCGATGTAGAGCGAGGCGATCAGCGCCCAGACCAGCGTCGACGAGGTCTCGAACAGCTGGGGGCCGGCCTGGATGCCGTAGTTTTGCAGAGCGCTGAGCAAGATCGCCGCCGTCACCGAAGTCGGGATGCCCAGCGTGAGCAGCGGCACCAGCGTGGCAGTCACGGCTGCATTGTTGGCGGCTTCGGGGCCGGCCACGCCTTCAATGGCGCCGGTGGTGCCAAACTCTTCCTTGTGCTTTGACAGCTTGCGCTCGGTGGCATAGCTCAGGAATGTCGGGATTTCCGAGCCGCCCGCCGGGATGGTGCCAAACGGGAACCCAATGGCGGTGCCGCGCAGCCATGCGGGCCACGAACGGCGCCACTCCTGGCCAGTCATGTGAACGCGGGTGACCTTGTTCATGGTTTGTGAACTGCGGCCTTCGTACAGCGCGTTGTAAAGCGCCTCGCCCACGGCAAACAGGCCCACAGCCACCAGCACCACTTCAATACCGTCCAGAAATTCAGGAACGCCTGCGGTGTAGCGCACCTGGCCGGTGATCTGATCCAGCCCGATCAGGCCAATCGCCAGGCCCAGAAAAAGCGCCGTCATGCCGCGCAGGGTACTTTTTCCCAGCACCGCGCTGACCGTGATGAAGGCCAGCAGCATCAGGCAAAAATATTCAGGTGGGCCGAGCTTGACGGCAAACTGCGCCAGCACCGGCGCAAACAGCGTGACCAGAATCGTGGCAACGGTGCCCGCCACAAACGAGCCAATCGCCGCCGTGGCCAGTGCCGCGCCGGCCCGGCCGTTCTTGGCCATCTTGAAGCCTTCAAGCGCCGTCACCATGGTGCCGGTTTCGCCCGGCGTGTTGAGCAGGATGGAGGTGGTCGAGCCGCCGTACATGGCGCCGTAGTAAATGCCGGCGAAAAAAATCATCGACGCCGTCGGTTCGACCTGCGTGGTGATGGGCAGCAGCATGGCCACCGTGACAGCAGGCCCCAGGCCCGGCAACACGCCAATAGCCGTGCCGATGGCGCAGCCCACAAAGGCCCAGAGCAGGTTAATGGGCGTGCCGGCCGTGACAAAGCCGCCTATGAGGTTATTCCAGATATCCATTTCGGCCTCTCGGGGGGTTGTGTTTACAGCCAGCCGGAGCTGGTCAAGCCGGGCAGATTGATCGCCAGCACCTTGGAGAACATCCAGAACACGGGCGCCGCAATCAGCATGCCGGTGGCCGCATCGACCAGGGTCTGGCGCACCGAGCCGGCAGCCCTGCCTTCGGAAATACGCAAGCCGCGCACCGCCAGCACAAAGCACAGGGCGCAGCTCAGTACAAAACCGATGCGGGTGATCAGCGCCGCATTGCCCAGCACGCCGGCAGAGACCCAGGCCAGCGCAAGCCAATCACCGGTGGCGGCACCGGACGGCTCCTCCAGATCGCGAAAGCCGCCGCTGCGCGCCTCCCAGATCAGCCAGACGCCGCACACCAGTAGCGCTGCCGACACGACCCAGGGCAAAAAATTGGGCCCCACGCCGGCATAACCCGCATTTGACGAAATCGACAGCGCACCATAGGCCAGCACGGCGGCGATCAGCATGGCGCCGGCGCCGATCAGGGTTTGTGGCAAGGCGTCGGCGGGAGAATTTGGCGGGCTGGTTGACATTAAAAACCTCAAAAAAAGAAAAAGGGCCGGGCCGGCCCCGGCGGGGCCAAGCTCAGCCCTGCCGGGGCCGCTGCAGCGGGCTTGCTACACCATGCCGGCTTTCACCATGGTGGCGCGCAGGGACGCGAAGTCGTTGTCCACAAAGGCCTCGAACTCCGGGCCCGCCAACAGCGCAGAGGTCCAGTTATTGGCTTGCAGCGCTTGCGCCCAGGCCTTGGATTTGGTGGCCTGCACGACCATGTCGGTCAGCGCCTTGCGCTGGGCGGGCGTGATGCCTGCCGCGCCGTACACCCCGCGCCAGTTGCCGATCTCGACATTGATGCCCTGCTCCTTGAGCGTCGGCACGTCGATACCCTTGACGCGCGTGCCGGACGTGATGCCGATGGGCCGCATCTTGCCGCTGCTGATGTACTGCGCAAACTCGCTGTAGCCGCTGCCGCCCACGGTGACATTGCCGCCCAGAATGGCCGCCACGGCCTCGCCACCGCCGCGAAACGGCACGTAGTTGATCTTGGCAGCATCAACACCCACTTCGCGGGCAATCATGGCGGCTGCCACATGTTCTGTGGAACCGCGCGAACCACCGCCCCACTTGACGCTGCCCGGGTCTTTTTTCATCTGTTCAACCACGTCCTTCATGGTTTTGAACGGCGAATTTTCTGGCAACACAAACACGCCGTATTCGGTGGTCAGTCGCGCAATCGGCGTGACCTGGCTCAGGGCCACAGGCGGCTTGCTGGCGATCATGCCGCCCAGCATCACGGCGCCCATCACCATCAGCGCGTTGGGGTCGCCCTTGCTGGCGTTGTAGAACTGGGCCAGCCCGAGCACACCGGCCGCGCCGCCCTTGTTTTCGTAGGTCACGGTGGAGGCCACGCCCGCGTCCTGCAAAGCCTTGCCCAGGGCGCGGCCCGTGGCGTCCCAGCCGCCGCCGGGGTTGGCGGGAATCATCATCTTGATATTGGCAGCCGCAAAAGCGCTCAGCGGCAGACTGCCAGCCGCCGCAAACGCGGCCAGGGATTTCAAAAAGGTATCGCGGCGCATGGATGTCTCCTAAAGGCGGTAATTGAATGGACCTGCGTATCATCAGCCTCGAAACTGTCATCCGGCTGTCCAAACCATCAGGGAAAGTACCCATAACCGCCGCTTTTTTATCCCTGTATGGGCGCACTTGACGCGCTGACCGGGACAATCGTGCGATGCTGCCCGCCATGAAACTCCTGCTCGTTGAAGACAACGTCTCCATGCACACCGCGCTGCAGCGCACGCTGTCAAGGCGCGGCATGGACGTGACGGTGTGCGCTGACGGCCGGTTGGCGCTGGCACGCTGGCAGTCATTGATGCCGGAGGTGGTGGTGCTGGACCTCACCCTGCCCGGACTCGACGGGCTGCAGGTGCTGCAACAGGGTCGCGCTGCAGGATTGGCAACACCGGTACTGATTCTGACGGCGCGCGGCACGGTCGGCGACCGCATCGTCGGTCTCAATGCGGGTGCCGATGACTACCTGCCCAAGCCATTTGACCTCGATGAGCTGGAAGCCAGAATACGGGCGCTGGCGCGCCGTTCAGCAGCGCGCGACCACTTGCGCGACGAGCCCCGGGCCGTGACGCAAATGCTCGGCCACCTTCGCTACGAAAAGCACACCGGCGCGATTTACCTGTGCGATGAAGTGCTGGATCTGGCACCGCGCGAGTTGGCGCTGCTGCAAGCCCTGATGAGCAAGCCCGGCCACGCGGTGTCGAAAGAGCGGCTGTTTGAACTGGTCTTTCCAGGCGAATCCGAAGTGCATTACGAAGCCATTGAAGTCGTGGTCTACCGCCTGCGCAAAAGGCTGCTGAATACCGGCGTGTCGCTGGTCACGCTGCGCGGCCTGGGCTATTTGCTCAAAGCATGGCCATGAGCCCCAAAGCGCCGGGCCAGACAGGCGTTGGGGCGGTCTCTCTTCGCCGCTACCTGCTGGCAGGCATCTTGCTTCCGGTCGCCGTATTTCTGATGGTCAACACCGTGCTGCTCTACCGCAGCGCGCTGGACGCCGCCGACACGGCCTACGACCGGACCTTGCTGGCCTCCGCCAAGACACTGGCTGAGCTGCTCGAGGCCAGCGGCAGCGGTGATGCCGTGCGTCTGAAAGCAACTGTCGCCTACTCGGCGCTGGAGGCCTTTGAGGCCGACAACCGCAGCCGCATTTTCTACAAGGTCACGGGGTTTCAGGGTGAAACCGTGCTGGGCTTTGATGACCTGCCAGCGTGGCGCGGCAAGCTGCCTGAAAAGGGAATTTACGCAGCGCTGGTCGACTTCTACGACGATCACTACCTCGGCGACGAGGTTCGGGTGGCGGTGCTGCTGCAGCCTGTGGTGGGCCCCGGCGGCTTCGGCATGGCCAGCATCCAGGTCGCTGAAACGCTGGAGTTGCGGGAGACGCTGGCGCGCGAGATTCTGGTCGATACCCTGTGGCACCAGGCGGTGCTGATTGCGGTGATTGCACTGGTGGTAATTGTGGTGGTCCAGCGCGCCACCCGGCCGGTGCGGGCCCTGAGCGCCCGCTTGACGGCGCGGCCCGAAAGCGATTTAACGCCTATCGATGCACCCGATGCACCGCGCGAGTTGCGTCCACTGATTGACGCGACCAACCAGGTCATGCTGCGGCTGCAGCATTTGCTTGAGCATCAAAAGCGCTTTGTGCGCGATGCCTCGCACCAGTTGCGCACGCCGCTGGCCGTCCTGAAAATCCAGGTCCAGTCGGCCTTGCGCGGCGACATCGAGCTCCGCGAGGCGCTTGTCGAAATCAATGAAACCGTCGATCGGGCCACCATGCTGGCCAACCAGATGCTGGCGCTGGCCAAAGTCGAGCAACTGCGCCAGCAAGCGGATCTGCAACCTACCGACCTGGCGGCCATCGTTCGTGCCATGGCGCTGGACCTGGCGCCGCTGATTGCCGAAAAAGACCTGGACTTTGACATCGAAACCGTGGCCGCGACCGTCAATGCCCACGAATGGATGCTCGGCGAGCTGTGCCGCAACCTGCTGCACAACGCCATCAAGAATAGCGACACAGGCGGCGCCTTGACCGTGCGAATCGTCACCGATGGCCACTACTTGGCCCTGACGGTCAGCGACAGCGGGCCCGGCATTTCAGCCGAACTGGCAATGCGCCTGTTCCTGCCCTTTTCAGCGGGCAACGTGCGCCATGGCTCCGGGCTGGGTCTGGCCATTTGCCGGGAAATCACCGCGGCACTGGGCGGCAGCATTTCGCTGGACAACCGGATGCAGCCCGGCCAACCTGGCCGGGTGACGGGCCTGGACGCCACCGTCCGCCTGCCGCTGCTTCAAGTTAAGGTTCAAAATAGCGCCTGATGGAAAAACTACGTATCGACAAATGGCTGTGGGCCGCCCGCTTTTACAAAACCCGTTCACTGGCCGTGGATGAGATTGACAAGGGGCGCGTGCGCATCAACGACCAGGAGGCCAAACCCTCCCGCGAAGTCAAGGTGGGCGACACCGTGACGCTGCGGCAAGGCCCGGTCATTCGGACGCTGCTGGTGCGCGGCATCAGCAGCCAGCGCGGCGCAGCGCCGGTGGCGCAGCAGCTTTATGAAGAAACCGAAGAAAGCCTGCGCCTGAAAGCCGAAGCCGCCGAGCAGCGCCGGCTCGGGAACGAACCGGCCAGCAGCCAGGAACACGGACGCCCCACAAAACGCGACCGCCGCACCATAGACAAAGCCTGGAACAGCCGCTGGAGCGCATCCATTGACTCAGCTTAATTGCTACCGTGCTGACCTATTGCCTCACGTAAATTGCTACCCGTCGGATTGTCCGGCGGGAGCAATACGACATGAAGAGGCGAATCAGCATGACAACACGCAAAGAATTGACCGAGGCGCTGCGAGCGCGATATCGCAGTGCGACTTTCGGCGACCGGATCAAGATCCTCGACGAATTCGTAGCTCTGACGGGATACCTTCGCCGACTGGCGCGATCCACCGCCAGGCTTCTTCGAGATAGACATGGTCGAACATTGCGGTGGCGTCAAGACCGGCGGCGACTTTGTTCACACCCTCACCCTGACCCTGACCGATATCGCCAGCGGCTGAACCGAATGCGTGGGCGCCATGTTCCTCCTGTTAATGGCGGTATGAAAGCGCATAAAAATGGCTATTGAGCGCGGTTTTCCGTTGACCTACCGGAAAATTGAGTGGCCGCAATGGGGCAGAACGTAGCCCGGCAGTGCAGCGAAGGCCGCCACTCAGCATCTCCACGTCCGTGCTCGGAGCCGGCCAGCAGCGGTCGTTGAGCGTTGTTTCTGGCCTTTCTCCTAACCGGACATTGATGCGGATTTACTGCCTTCATTGATGTCCGGTACATTAACCGTAATATCGAGACGGCCCGAAAAAGACTCGCCGTGAAAAAAAGCTTACGCGCGACAAAATCTGTACCAACTAATAAGCAAGTCCGGACGCCAGCGTCCGTTGATTATCAGTTAGGCGTCTAAACGGAGGCAAACGATGACACGAGTTCGCGTTGAGGGCTTCACCATCTCGCTCGACGGATACGGAGCAGGTCCAAATCAAGACATCAACAATCCGCTCGGCGTTGGCGGGACGGAACTGCACCAGTGGCTAGTCCCAACACGCACGCTCCAGCGGGCCTTGTTCGGCAAGGACGGCGGTACGACCGGGGTGGACAATGATTTCGCCGCCCGTGGCTTTCAGAATGTTGGGGCCTGGATTCTTGGGAGGAACATGTTCGGCCCCATTCGTGGGGACTGGCCGGACACAAACTGGAAAGGCTGGTGGGGAGATAGTCCACCGTATCACGTTCCAGTCTTCATCTTGACCCATCATGCTCGTCCCCCCATCGAGATGGAAGGCGACACGACGTTCCACTTCATAACAGGAGGCATTCGCGAGGCGCTCGACCGTGCACGCGAGGCCGCTGCCGGAATGGACGTGCGTATCGGCGGTGGGCCGGACACAATCCAGCAGTATCTTCGTGAGGGCCTCATTGATGAACTGCACATTGCTATCGCGCCGGTCCTGCTCGGCCGGGGAGAATCGCTGTTCGAAGGGGTTGACTTGCGGGCTCTGGGATACGAATGCGTTGAATTCGTAGCTTCGGAGAAGGCCACGCATGTCGTCCTACGGCGCCAAGGGCACACGGACGCTAACCATTCGCTGAAGGCCGACGTCCCTGACGGGCCGCGGCCTTAGCTCGGACGTCAGTGTGAAATTGACCCTATTTCGCGGACACCTTATTGTTCTCAAAGAAGGAGTCTGAAATTCCTATTAGCAAACCGCCGTATCCGGCACAATTTCGTCAACAAATGGTGGAACTGATTCAGGCCGGGTGCCAGCCCGGTGACTTGGCCAAAGAGTTCGGCTGCCACATCACCAGCATCCTGAGCTGGGTACGCAAGGCACATCCGACCATCAACACGGCGTCAACCAGCTGATACAACAAACACCATTGAGCCCAGTTGAACGACAGGAACTCATGGAGCTGCGCCGCAGGTATCACCAGGTCCAGATGGAGCGTGACATCCTGGCAAAGGCTGCGGCCTTGTTTGCCCACAACGGCGACAACTAGTCTGATACGGGGGGCTCTCACCGGGTGCTGAATTTACTGCAGTCGCCACTACACCTCAGCTTGACAGAGACATGAATCGAGCAGGTGGCGCGTCTTTGCTTTCCCTTGTATCCGATGGAGCACTTGATGGAGTGCCAGCGCCCAATCGCGGGGGCGCCTGAATCCTCTAATCGGGATTCATGGCAGTCCCAGCGTACAGTTCCATCATGGTTTTGCGAAGCCAACAGTTTCCGGGGTCCGAGTTGAATCGCTCGTGCCAATGCTGTTTGACTTTGTATTGCGGCATCGGCACCGGGGTTTCGAGCACTTGAATACGCTCCTGCAACGCCAAGGCGCTGCCGAGAAATTTGGGCACGACGACAAGGAGCTCCGTCTGCGCCACGATCCGGGCGACGCCTAAGAAGCTGGGCACTCGCAGCACGGCTCGACGCTCGACTCGATGCTTTGCCAGCACCTTGTCAACAATCGAGTGACCCGTCCCTGAGGTGGTCACCACGATGTGCCCTTCGCTCGAGAATGCGCGCCGACTGACCGACCCTTGAATCCGCGGGTGCGCTACCGAGGCCAAGCAGACAAAGCTCTGCGCGAACAGCGCCTGCTGATAAAAGCCAGCCTCGAGGTCGGGCGTAAACCCGACAGCCAGGTCTACGTCGCCGGACTCAAGACTCCGTCGGGTGGCAGACGAGATATTTTCCGCTTCGACGACCAGTCGTGGCGCCGTCCGTTGCAGGTGGTTGATCAACTTCGGTAGCAGTATGACCTCGCTGATGTCCGTCATGGCAATACGAAATACGCGCGTCGCCTCAACTGGGGAAAACTCGTCATGTGTTCCGCGCGCTTTCTCGATGCGCAGCAGCGCTTCCTGAATTTCGGGGTATATGTTTTGCGCTCTCGGGGTCGGCTCCATGCCTTGAGATGTTCGGCTGAACAGGCGATCGTCAAAGTGGTGGCGCAGCTTGTTCAGCGCGATGCTGGCGCTCGCTTGCGCCATCCCCAGCCGTTCCGCAGCGCGGGAGACGCTTCGTGTTTTGTAGATCTCGACGAATACGCCGAGCCAATCGACATCAAGTTTGGCCATGAAACAATATATAAAAACGATATTTAAAGTATTACATATTGCCTCTGGAAGAAATAGTGGGGGGCGGCGATAGTCTCCATCTGCTGAAGAACCAGGAAACATACATGACACGTCAAGCCGACATACGCCTCGGGTTTTGGCTTGCTACGGCGCCGATCTGGATTCGATCGCGCAGTGGAACCACGGGCGCGTGACTTTGCTGGGCGATGCGGTGCACCCTACCCTGCTGGCCACGTTGGTCGATTGGGTTGAAAAGGGTGCCGCGCCATCATCTGTGACTGCAACCCGCCGCGCAAACAATGCCATCGAGCGAACCATGCCGGTGTGGCCGACGTGACGGATGACGCCAGCTTCGCCTGGCCTGATGTCTGAGCGCTGAGCACTCATCGATCCTCCTTCAATGGCATCTCGCGCCTTTGAGATCGCGGCAGCCGCCCACGCCGAGCCCCACCGTCAATGTTCTCCTTTTAAGAAATCAACGATACCCAACGAGAGTAAAACGACATGCAATTCCATCTGAACGGCTTCAAGCCTGGTGATCCCCATGTTCAAGACGCATCTGTCCACGCCGACCAGCGAACGGACGCACTGCCCGAGGAGGTAGACGTTCTTATCGTGGGTTGCGGGCCTGCAGGCCTGACGCTGGCAGCGCAACTGGCTGTGTTTCCCGGGATCCGCACCTGCATCGTGGAGCACAAGGACGGCCCTCTGCAGTTGGGGCAAGCGGACGGCATCGCCTGCCGGACCATGGAGATGTTTGAGGCATTCAACTTCAGCGAGCGGGTTCTCAAGGAAGCTTGCTGGATCAACGAGGTGACTTTCTGGAAGCCGCACGACAAGCAACACGGGAGCATTGTTCGCCACGGGCGCGTCCAGGACACGGAAGATGGCCTGTCGGAATTTCCTCACGTGGTGCTGAACCAGGCGCGGGTGCATGACTTTTACCTGGACTTCATGCGCAACTCGGCAAGTCAGCTTGAGCCGTTCTATTCCCGTCGGTTCCTTAATCTGGACATCGACCGGAGCGCTGACGACTATCCGGTCACCGTGCGCCTGGAGCGAACGGACGCGGTCCATACCGGCACAGTAGAAACGCTGAAGGCGCGCTACGTGGTCGGCTGCGACGGCGCGCGCAGCGGCGTGCGCAAGTCCATCGGGCGTCAACTGGTGGGCGACTCCGCCAACCACGCCTGGGGCGTGATGGACATGCTCGCCGTGACCGACTTCCCAGACATTCGCTACAAGGTGGCCGTCCAGTCGGAAAATGGCAACTTGCTGGTGATTCCGCGCGAGGGTGGCTATTTGGTACGCCTGTACGTCGAGATAGACAAGTTGGGTGAAGAGGAACGGGTTGCCAATCGCGGCATCACGCTGGACAAGCTCATCGAAGCAGCGCAGCGCATTCTTCATCCCTACAAATTGGAGGTCAAGGAGGTACCCTGGTGGTCCGTTTACGAAATCGGCCAACGCATTTGCGACAAGTACGATGACGTTCATGACGACGTCCATGAGGATCAAACCGGCTCCCGTTTTCCCCACGTTTTCATCGCGGGCGATGCGTGCCATACCCACAGCCCCAAGGCTGGTCAAGGCATGAATTTCTCCATGCAGGACACATTCAACCTGGGATGGAAGCTCGCTGCGGTGCTGTCCAGGCAGTGCGGACCTGAACTCCTGCGTACTTATTCCGAGGAGCGCCAGGTTGTCGCCCAGGAATTGATCGACTTCGATCGTGAGTGGGCCAAGATGTTCAGCGATCGGCCGCAGCACGATGCCGATGACGATTCCAAAGGCGTGGATCCGAAGGAGTTCCAAAAGTATTTTGAGCAGCACGGGCGCTTCACGGCCGGCATGGGCACGCACTACCGCCCCTCCTCCATATGTGGAGAAGCCACGCACCAACACTTGGCGACCGGCTTTGTCGTCGGCACACGGTTTCACTCCGCAACGGTCTTGCGGGTCTCTGATGCCAGGCCTCTCGAGCTCGGACACGTTGCGAAGGCCGACGGTCGCTGGCGTCTTTACGCGTTCGCTGCCGCAACAGATCATGGCGACAACGCTGGCGCCGGGGTCGGCGCGCTATGCAGGTTCCTGGAAGAATCTTCCCACTCGCCGGTGCGCAATTACGCGTCTGCCGGTCAGGACATCGACGCTGTTTTCGATCTGAGGGCTATTTTTCAGCGGGGACACACTGAACTGGACCTTGAGTCGATGCCGACGTTGCTGCTGCCGCGAAAGGGCCGCCATGGCCTGATCGACTATGAAAAGATCTTCAGTTCGGGCGTGAAGAATGGCGTGGACATTTTCGATCTGCGGGGTATCGACAGAGCGCAAGGCGCTTTGATCGTAGTACGCCCTGATCAGTACATCGCACATGTGTTGCCGCTTGGCGCGCACCTCGCACTTGCGGATTTTTTTGCCGGCATCATGCGGTCTGCCGATGCCGATGCTGCCACACCGGTCATTTGACCATCCCCAATAACTTACACAGGAGACCTTCACCCATGCCCGTTGCACAGCCTTCCCAAGACATCATTGACAAGCTCGTCTATGCCAACCGCATCCTTTACGACCATGGCGTGGTCGACGGCCTGGGCCACGCCAGCGTGCGCCACGAAACGGCGCCCGACGTCTTTTTGCTGTCGTGTAACCGCGCGCCAGGCATGGTACGCCGCCAGGACATCGTCTGCTATGACTATGACGGCAACGCCGTCTCTGACACCGCAGAGCGGCCCTACCTCGAGCGGTTCATCCATGCCGAAATCTACCGCGCGCGGCCCGACGTCATGGCGGTGGTCCACAGCCATTCCCCCAGCGTGCTGCCCTTTGCCATCACCAACAACGCGCTCAAGCCGGTGTTCCACATGTCCGGCTTTCTCGGCGAAGGCTCAGCCCACTTCGAGATCCGCGAAGCCGGTGGCAACACCGACATGCTGATTCGCAGTTCCTACCTCGGCGAGGCGCTGGCCAAGTCGCTGGGCCGCCACAGCTGCGTGCTGATGCGCGGCCACGGCTCGACCGTCGTGGGCACCTCGCTGGAGCAGGCCGTCTACCGCGCCATCTATGCCGAAGTGAACGCGAAGCTGCAACTCGCGGCGCAGCCCCTGGGCGAGATCACCTTTCTCAACAAGGAAGAGGCCCAGCTGTCCTCTGACATGAACGACGGGCAGATTCCGCGTTCATGGAACCTGTGGATCAATCGCCTCGGCAACATCGACCTGGACGCCTGAGCGCCGGGCTGCCCCATTTTTAAAACCAAGGAGACCGACATGACATTCAAGAACAAACTTCTGGCCCTCGCGGCCACCGCGCTGTGCGCGGCCGTGCCCATGACCCAGGCACACGCCCAGGGATTCCCCAACAAGGCGGTGCGCATCGTCGTGCCTTACGGCACCGGCGGCGGCTCGGACGTCCTGGCGCGCCAGATCGGCACCGGCCTGCAGACCCTCTGGGGCCAGGGCGTGCTGGTTGAAAACAAGGCTGGCGCGTCCGGCAACATTGGCACCCAGGAAGTCGTGCGGGCGCAGCCCGACGGCTACACCCTGCTGCTTCAAAACAGCACCATGGTCACCAACCTGGGCGTGGTAGGCAAGCTCCCGTACGATCACGAGAAAGACCTGACACCCATCATGCTGCTTGGCATCACCCCGATCGCGCTGGCCGCGCATCCCAGCGCCAACGTGAGCAATGTCAAGGAACTGGTTGCCGCCGCGAAAGCCAAGCCCGACAGCTTCAACTACGGCTCCTGCGGCATTGGCACCCCGCATCACTTCGTGATGGAGTTGCTGCGTCAGGAAACCGGCATCGCCGCAGCGCACGCCGGCTACAAGGGATGCGCGCCAGCGCTTACCGACGTGGTGGGCGGCCAGATCCAGCTGGCCATCGTGAGCGCCAACCTGGTGGCCCCTTATGCCAAGAGTGGTCAGCTAAAGGTGCTGGGCGTCTCCACCGCGCAGCGTTATTCGCTCCTGCCCAACACACCCACCTTCGAAGAGCAAGGGATCAAGCCCTTTGACTTTTCCATCTGGTACGCGCTGATGGGCCCCGCCAAAATGCCACCCGAGGTCGTCGCGAAGATCACGGCGGATGTGACCAGGATACTGGCCGACGCACGCGTGCAGGAAAACCTCTCGACCGCTGGCGTCGTGCCCTACAAGGGGACAGCGCAAGACTTGTCCAAGCTCATCAAGTCCGACGCCGCGCGCTATATCGCGTTGGCGAAAAGCGCAAAAATCAAGGCTGAATAAGAGGCAAATATCAGGCGACCGCGTCAGCCATACTTCAGGTTGACGTTCTTGGTGTAGGTGAATTCGAGCAGTTCGGTGAAGCATTCCTCGCGGCCGATGCCTGACTGCTTGACGCCGCCAAAGGGCGCGCCCATGAAGTGCTGGCTGGCGTTGTTCAGCCAGACGTAGCCGGTGTGGATGCGGCGCGCGGCGCGGTGCGCAGTGTTCAGGTTCTGCGTCCAGATGGATCCGGTCAGGCCGAAGTCCACGCCGTTGACCTGCGGCCACAGCGCATCCTCGTCGGTCCACTTGAAGACCGACAGGATCGGCCCGAACACCTCTTCCTGCGCCAGCCGCATGTGCGGCTGCATGTCGGCGAAGACGGTCGCCTCGTAGAAAAAACCATCCTTCAGCGCGGCATCGTCCGGCTGCTTGCCGCCGCAAACCAGGCGGCCGCCGTCTTCCAGTCCCTTGGCGACGTAGTCCATCACCTTGTCGAGCTGCGCGCGGCTGACCAGCGAGCCCATGGTCGTCTTCAGGTCGGTCGGAATGCCGGGCTTGTGGCGCTGCGGCAAGAGTTTTACAACCTTGTCCAGCACCTCGTCGTGGAGGGATGCATGCAGGAACACGCGGCTGATCGAGCCGCAGCTCTGGCCCGACCAGGTGAAGTTCATGCCAGCGATGATGCCGTTGACGAGCTTGTCGATTTCCGCGTCCGGGTAGGTAATCAGCGCGTTCTTGCCGCCAAGTTCGAGAGCACCGGCTTGAGGTGGTCGGACGCAGTCTTCATCACCGCCTTGCCGGTCGGCACACCGCCGATCAGCGTGACCTTGCGCACCAGCGGGTGGCGGGTCATGGCGTCACCGCACGCCCGCCCGCCGCACAAAAAGTTGGCCACGCCGGGCGGGAAGATGTCACCGACCAGTTCGGCCAACCGCAGGATGTCACGCTCCATTTGGACCTGGTGATACTTGCGGCGCAGCTCCAGGAGCTCTGTCGTTCAGCTGGGCTCAATGGTGTTGTATCAGCTGGTGACGCCGTGGTGATGGTCGGATGTGCCTTGCGTACCCAGCTCAGGATGCTGGTGATGTGGCAGCCGAACTCTTTGGCCAAGTCACCGGGCTAGCGCCCGGCCTGGACCAGTTCGACCATTTGTTGACGAAATTGTGCCGGATACGGCGGTTTGGTAATAGGCATTTCGGACTCCTTCTTCGAGAACAATAAGGTGTCCGCGAAATGGGGTCAACTTCAACTTCACTCTCCCATCAAGCCTTGGGCCGACAACAGGACCCGGGTCCGCTCGACTGCTGCCGGCGTGTAGTCGATACCGACCACTTCAAACCCTCGCTTGGCAAGCTCTGCTACCTCCCAGCCGCTGCCGCATCCGGGAACGGCAATCCGGCATGGCTGCAATGCGCCACTGTCCAGCCATGCCAGCAGTTGCGGACTTGGCGCACCGCAGTC
>Ga0123337_10001399_pt1 | contig 31223 bp, 26 predicted proteins | sample frozenSSSSmetaG_FD_89792 | JGI IMG/M metagenome (GOLD analysis project Ga0123337, IMG submission 89792) | Glacier valley bacterial and archeal communities from Borup Fiord, Nunavut, Canada, to study Microbial Dark Matter (Phase II) -... | ecosystem: Environmental > Aquatic > Freshwater > Ice >...
AACCTTCTGGCCGAGGGCGGTTAGGGGCAGGAGGAGGAAAAGGAGTTTTTTCATGGTTTTTTTGGGACACGGAGGAGACACAGAGTTTCACAAAGTTTTTTTAAGAGTTAAAAGAGATTTTTCTCTGTGAAACTCTGTGTCCCAAAGCCCTCACAGTTTCACGAATTCGACGCGCCGGTTGTTGGCTTTGCCTTCGGGGGTGGCGTTGTTGGTGGCGGGCTGAGAGGCTCCCTTGCCATCGGTATCCATACGGCCCGCATCAATGCCGAATTCGGTGGTCAGCATGGCCCGGACGGCGGCTGCCCGGCGTTTACTCAAATCAAGATTTTTGTCCTCTTTTCCATCCGAATCGGTATGGCCAATAATCCTGACGCGCGATTTGACATTGCTGGTCAGTAGGGTACTAATTTCTTTCAATACACCATACGATTCGGGCAGAATCTGGTCGGTACCATCGGCAAATACAATACCGGTGGTGCTGAACTGCCCCTCGGTATTGTATTTGGATTTAATATACGGCACTCCTACCGACACGCGCATGTTGCCGATGCACCAAACCTGCTTGTCGGCGTTTACAAAGTCACGTTCCAGCAGTAGCCGGTAGGCCGAACCCGGCACAAACGCCAGCGGTACGTCCCAGATTTTGACCTCGTTGACGTAAGCCCGAAGCCGGCTGCCCTGCCGCCATATACTCAGCCGGGCTTTGGGCAGCGTCGTGCCATTCCAGTTGCGCAGAGCATTCCGGTTGGCCATTCGCTCGGTTTGGCTGGGTGTCCAGGCGGTCAGGGTGGTGGTTTCGGCACCGGGCTGGAGCGTCAGGCGTACCTCGGCGGCATGGCTCGGCTGGAGCAGGTTGGGACTGGCCTTGCTGTCGATGAACCGCAGGGCAACCCCCGTTCCGGCATTACCCACGCGGTCAGTTACGGCCATGTCGAGTTCAAGCGTAAAATAGTCGGGCAGGACGCTCAGGTATTCGGGAGCCAGCAATCCATCCTGAGTAATAGCGAGCCATTTGGCTGGTTGTTTGTCAAGGGTTACAATGCCGCCTTTTGTGGTAGTGTTCCAGCGACTGGGGTAACTACCCATGGCATCGGCACCGAAATCGTCGAGGGCTACTACGGTCGAGGCCGGTACAAAATCAAACAAACTGTAGGAACGCATGGAAACGGGTTCGCTTCGTACCGACGGAACGTCTTTGGCCGGTTTTTCGGATTTATCGGTACGCTGGCGTTTCTGGCGTTTGGTTTCGGCAGGGGCAGGTTCGCTCTCCGGGGTACCAACCGCAACATCGCTGTCGGCGGGCACGTCGGCATCTTTCTTTTTGTCTTTCTTTTTCTTCTTGGCCGCTTTGTCAATGTCTTTCTCGGCCTTGTCGAGGGTGCGGCTCGTATTGCGGTCAAGCGTCTGGTTAACCTTACTGCTGGTGCGGCTTTCCAGGCTGCGCTGAACGCTTTTGGTAGGATCGTTGATCCTGATCTGGGCGATGCCCGCAGCACTCAGCAGGCAGAGCAGCGCAATGATACATCCGGTTCGTTGGTGTGGCATGATACGATATGAGTTGTGTGGACAGGAACCTGAATCAAACGTACTGAACTTCTGTCAGACAAGGAACAATTCAGGGCAGACAGTTGCGGACAATAGAGCGAGCGGTCGGTTCAGGAGTGGCAGATAGGTTTCCTGAACAAAATGTCCTGTTAGTCGATTGTGTTAGAAGAGGACTACCCGGCTTCAGACAGAATCTGGCTTACCCTTCTGCCTCAACCAACGATTATGAAAACTCTCACCACCCGTAATTGGCCTGAACCAGCCAGTACGGCCACGGCTACGTGGCCCTACCAGCCTAAACACGTAGCATTCGTGGGCGATTACCTGCCCCGGCGATGCGGTATTGCTACCTTCACGTCTGATCTCTATGCATCTTACGCGCGGTTCATTCCTGATGCCAACCCTATTGTGGTTTCGGTCAACGACACGCTGGAGGGCTACGATTATCCTGACGAGGTTCGGTACGATTTTTACCAGCACGACCAGCAGGCCTACCGCAAAGCCGCCGAGTTTCTGAATGCTAAAAACATTGACGTGGTATGCCTGCAACACGAATATGGTATCTACGGCGGACCGGCGGGGAGTTACGTTCTGACACTGCTGCGTAACCTGACCATGCCGGTTGTTACTACGTTCCACACCATTCTGAAAACGCCAAACGAAGAGCAGTTGCTCGTTTTGAAAAGCATTGCCGACCTGTCGTCGCGGGTAGTGTGTATGTCGGAGAAAGGGCGTGATTTCCTTATTAACATTTACGACGTACCGGCCCATAAAATTGACCTGATTCCGCACGGCATTCCCGACATGCCGTTTGTGGACCCGCATTTTTACAAGGATAAGTTTGGGATGGAAGGGCGGCAAACGCTGCTGACCTTCGGATTGCTCTCGCCCAACAAAGGGATCGAGACCGTAATTCGCGCGTTACCGCGTATTGTAGAGCAGGTTCCCAACCTAACGTATATGGTGCTGGGTGCCACGCACCCCAACCTGGTAAAGCACGAAGGTGAAGTCTATCGCGATAGTCTGGTAAAACTGGCTGCCGATCTTGGCGTAAGCAACAATATCCGGTTCTACAACCAGTTTGTTGAACTCGATGAATTAACCGAGTACCTTGGTGCGGCTGATATTTACATCACGCCCTACCTAAACCCGGCCCAGATTACGTCCGGTACGCTGTCATATGCATTCGGTTGCGGTAAAGCCGTGATCTCGACCCCCTACTGGCACGCCGAAGAACTGCTGGCCGACGGACGCGGGATGCTGGTGCCGTTTGGCGATTCGGACGCTATTGCCACCGATGTCATTCAACTCCTGACCGACGATTCCATGCGTCATGCCATGCGCAAGCGGGCGTACCTGATGGGACGCGCAATGACCTGGAAGCAGAGCATTCGGCACTATGCCAATGTGTTTGGCCAGTCGCGGCAGGAGCGGATGAACACCGGTGCCGTACAGCCAGCCACCGTAGCCGCACCGGCCAATGGCGGCTCGACGTATGTTTTACCATCACTGAAACTCGACCATCTCTACCGCCTGACCGACTCGACGGGAATTGTGCAGCACGCCCGCAATCACCTGCCGTTTTACGCCGAAGGCTATTGTACCGACGACAATGCCCGCGCCCTGATTCTGACCCTGACTCTGTACGGTGCCGGGATGGGTTCTGACAAACTGGCCGCTACAACCGACAATTACTGCGCCTTTCTGAACCATGCCTATTCGGACGGATACCGCCGGTTCCGTAACTTCATGAGCTACGACCGCCGTTGGCTCGAAGACGTAGGTTCTGACGACAGCACGGGTCGGGCTGTCTGGGCACTGGGTACGTGCGTGGGTCGCGCTACCGACCGCAACATGGTGGTCTGGGCATTGGGACTGATGGAGCGGGTACTGCCTACGATGGTTCGCGTTGAATCACCACGGGCCTGGGCTTTTGCATTACTGGGTATTTACGAATACCAGAAAAAATTTGGTGATGACCGGCTGGCCAAAGCCATTCAGCAACAATTACTGGACAAACTCACGTTCCGATACACCGAAACCGCCGACGACGACTGGCCCTGGTTCGAGAATACGCTCTCGTACGACAACGCCGTATTGGCCCACGTCATGATCCGCTCGGGCAACGAGCCGCTGGTGCAGATCGGCCTGAAATCGCTGCGGTGGCTCATTGACCTGCAAACCGCCGAACGCGACGACCGCAAACATTTTCAGCCCATCGGCTCCAACGGGTTTTATACCAAAGGGCAGCCCCGTGCGTATTTCGATCAGCAGCCGCTCGAAGCGCAAAGTACCATATCGGCCTGTCTGGCCGCCCTGTCCGTTACCGGCGACGACCGCTGGCACCGCACCGCCATCCGGGTATTCCAGTGGTTCACGGGCCTCAATGATCTGGGACTGCCGCTGTACGATTCCCAAACCGGCGGATGCCGCGATGGTTTGCATATTGACCGTGTGAACCAGAATCAGGGTGCCGAAAGCACCCTCTCCTACTTGCTGGCCCTGGCCGAGTTGTACACCGTTCAGCAGCAGCATACCGAAGCCAAAGCGGTACAAAAGGCAATAAAGGAAGTTATAAAGTTGTAGGGGTGTAACGTGTTATTCGGCACGCCGGTGGTCCGGCATCCGGCTGACGCACCAGTGAAGACTGTCGGCGTTCAATCCGGTGTCAGTTTCTGCCCGATTAGCTGGCGGTCTGCTGTGGTTTTGGCTAAGCCATAAGCTCGCTGAAAGGCCATCGTTGCCTGCGCCGGGTCCGTGTTCCGATGTAGTTCGCCGAGCAATACCCAGTACAGGTGATTGCCGGGCTGGTTCAGCATTCCTGCCGCCAACAAAGCAACGTCGGCTCCGCTGACTTTGTACAGGGCGTAGATTCTATTGAGGGCCACGTTGGGTGAGGGATTGAGCAACAGAAGCTGGTCGTACAGGCAGAGGATATCCGTCCATTTTTCCGGCGTATCGGTCTTTGTGCAGTGCCAGGAGGCAATGCGGGCTTCGATGTGATAGGCACTCAGGTCGCCACCGCGCATCGACTGATCGAGGTACTGAAAACCCTGCCGAATCAGGGCGGTATCCCAGCGACTTTCATCCTGCTCTTCATACAATACGAGCAGGTCGTCGGTATGGCCACCGGAACACTGACCATGCCGGGCATGTCCATGCCGGGCATCGAACCGGGATGCGTGAAAACACATCAGAGCCAGCAGGGCATTGGTTTTGGGAACGTTGGCCGGGGCATACTCTGTCAGCATAATTCCCAGACGCAGGGCTTCCAGACAAACGTCTCTCCGAAAGGTCGGGCTGTGGGTTGTTGAGTAGTAGCCCTCGCTGAAGAGCAGATAAATCACGTGCAGCACCTGATCTAACCGCCGAACGAGTTCGGCAGACGGGGGCAGTTCGAGCGTCAGGCGGTGGGTGCGCAGGTTGACTTTGGCCCGAAACAGTCGCTTGTTGATGGTCTCTTTACCGGTCAGAAAGGCCCCCGCAATTTCGTCGATACCGAAGCCGCACAGAATCCGCAGTGCCAGCCCGATCTGAGCATCGCGGGCAATAACGGGCGTACAGATGGCAAACAGCATCTGCAACTGACTGTCGCGGATGGTCTGAACCGAAAAATCCGGTTCGTTTTCGTCCGTTTCTGCCTGATAGGCTGCGAGCACAGGCAGGATTTTTTCGTTCAGGAGTTTACCCCGCCGGAGTTGGTACAGCATCTTTTGCCGGGCCACGGCATAGAGCCAGGCAGTGGGGTTGGGCGGCAAACCCCGGACGCCCCAGGTTTCGGCAGCCAGCAGAAACGTTTCACTGACGATATCCTCCCCCAGTTCAAGCTGCGACAGGCCAAACCGCTTTCCGATAACGGCTACCATGCGGCTGAATTCCTGCTGAAACAGATGTCTGAGCGATTCATGTTCCTGGTCCATCCGGCTCATTCGTTGGTGGCAGTGGCCATGTGTTTTTTCTCCGTACCGCTAATTATTCAACCCGTTTCCATCAAGAATGGGCTGCACACATTTCTCGACTCTTGCCTCCCGTGTTTTGGCTTGTTTGGGAGCCGAAAAGTAAAGCAGGTAGCCTCGCTGTCGGCCCGGTGTCAGTTTATCGAAAGCATCCCTTACGTCTGGCATGACATTCAGTACCCGTTCAAACTCTTCCGGCATTGCAAATTCAGCCGTTTCCCTCATCGGCACCGTTAGACCGGCTTCTTCTATGGCAATAGCTTCCTGAATGTAGGCTTCTATGGTGGCTTTCATGTCCACGATCTGAGCGAGGCTCGTAAACCTGATTTGCCGGGTAGCCTGCACATTCGCTGTCTGTTGCACGAGAATCTGCTTCGTGTCGGACAGCAAGGCCCCTTTCATGAACAGCAGGGCACAGTAATCCTTGAATCCGTGAATCAGGACAACGTTATTTTTCCGGGATGTATAGCAGGGACAGCCCCACTTCAACGCTTCTGATAGTCCGGTAGCCAGAACAAGTTCTCGCAGCTCTTCGTATTCTTCCTGCCACTTTGTGGCTTTCGTAAAAAACCAGTCAACTTCAGGGTTCATCGTATTCATTTAATTGTTCTATCAAAATTACTTGCTGTGCGTTGCGGTGTCAGCCCAGGATAGCCCGGATTTCGACGCTTCCCTGCCGGTCGAGGGCCGGACAGCCGTGGGCCAGTGCCGTTGCTTCCTCCAGGCTCCCGGCCCGTACAATCAGGAAACTGCCCAGCCGCTCTTTCACTTCCACAAACGGCCCGTCGGTAATCAGCCCGTTGGCCCGCAGCACGTTGCCCTCGGTGGCGAGTTGAAGACCGTTGCCCACTAATTTCCCCTGAGCCGCAATACCACCCGCCCACGCCTGCCACCGCTTCGTGATGACTTCCAGTTCGGTGGGCGACATGACCTGACGGTCTAAGTCGGGCTGACGGAATAACAGAATGAAGTCGCTCATACGTGCTTAGTTACAGGGTTTTCAGGGCGGCAAGTTTACGATTGGCGGGCCGCAGATACCACGACAGCACGGTCAGGATCGCGAAAATAAATACGGGCATCCACTGCACGAACGTATCGCCCGAAACAATGTGCGACACCACGCCACCCGTGAGCAGGAAGAAGAAACCGGCGTATGCCCACTCCTTCAACAGGCCGTAGCCCGGGATCAGGATGGCCACGATACCCACTACTTTCCAGGTGCCAAGAATCGGCATCATATACATCGGATACCCGAGGTGTACCATGCCGTCGGCGTTAAATTTGGCCTGCATAATCTGGCCCAGTCCGCCAGCCACCATGCCAAACGCCAGCAGTCCGGTTGCGATCCAGTACCCGATTCGTTTGGTTCGATTTACCGGTTGCCCGTCCGGTATTGGCATTTGGGAGGTTGCGTTGGCCCTGTTGATGTTGGATTCCATGTCGATTGCTGGTTTGATTTCACCACCATGATGCGCGACGAATTGAAAACTGGACATCACCAGAGACTTATTTTTTAGCGGGCTGGAATTTATCCGCCGGAATAAATTCCAGCGCAGGATATTGGTGTACTAAACAGATACCTGCCCCCGGTGGGAGATGTCTTTTGGAACAGCCACTGTACCAGACGTAACTACTCTGCACCGGACGCTCTGACGTCTCGGGCTATTCCGGCGTGATTCTTCAGACCGGCGCGGAGACTTCCGGCAACCGGGCAGTGGCCCGGCTGTATCGGTTGCGGTAATCGACCGGCGAGAGACCGGCAATTTTCTTGAACACCTCCCGAAACGTCCGCTGATCGGAGTAGCCCACCTCGTCCATGATTTCGGCGATGGGTTTGCGGGTGGTTTCAAAGTTGGTTTTGGCTACTTCGATTTTTACCCGCTGAATGTACTCGGCGATGGTATGGGCAGTAGCCTTCTTGAACCGGCGTTCCAGATTCCGGCGGCTCAGGGCAAACTCGTCGGCGAGTTGATCGACCGTTATCTTTTCGCCGACGTTGTGTTCGATAAAGGCCTGCACCCGCTTTACGGGTTCGTCGTCGTGCGTTCGCTGTCCGCTGAACCGGATAAACGGCGACTGACTGCGCCGACCCATGTCGATCTGGAACACTTTGGCACTCAGCACGGCCATATCGCGACCCGCGTGTTTTTCCACGAAATACAGCAACAGATTCCAGTACGAATTGGCCCCGCCACTGGTGTATAGACCGCGCTCTTCGGTAATGATTTTGTCGCAGACGAGCCTGACGTCGGGAAACATGGCCCGAAACTCGTTGGCCAGTGCCCAGTTGGTGGAGCAGGACTTGTTGCGCAGCAGACCCGTGGAAGCCAGCAGAAACGCGCCCACGCACAGACTGGCCACTTCGGACCCGTTGCGGTAGTGGGCAATGATCCAGGGCAGCAGGTCGCGGTTTTTGGCCAGGGCCTGGGCCATATCACCTTTCAGGGCCGGTACAATGATGAGGTCGGTCTGCGTTACTTCGGGCAGCAGCCGGTCGGTATGCACCGTAAACCGGCCTTTGTGGAGCATCACTTCACGGCTCAGGCCAACGAGCTGCACGGTAAAAACGGACGGCTGACCCCTGGCCACCAGAAAGGCGTTGACTTCGGTGAACAGGTGCCGGGGATCATCGACACTGGCCAGAACGGCCTCTTCCGGCACCAGAATGGATACGTGAATCATAGCTCAAATATAGCCCAAAAAATGCCGCAAACAGCCCCCTCGAATGCCGGTTTCACCCCCCGTACAACCGGGCGCAGGCGGCTACATTTGTTATAGAAACAAACCACAAAGAACTATGAACAATCAACAGAAGTCGACCCGAAAAATGACCATCGCAGGCTGGATTATCAGCGGCCTGTTTATCATGCTACTGCTGGCCGACAGCATCGGCAAACTCCTCAAACCGGAACCAGTCGTGCAATCGACGCTGGAATTGGGCTACCCCGCAAGCGTCCTGACGGGTCTCGGCATTGTGCTGGGTATCTGCACGATTCTGTACGCCATTCCCCGGTTTTCGGTAATTGGAGCCGTGCTGCTGACCGCCTACTTGGGCGGGGCCGTCGCTACGCACGTGCGCGTGGGGCATCCGCTGTTCAGCCATGTGCTGTTTCCTGTTTATATGGGACTTTTTATCTGGGCGGGTTTGTACCTGCGCAATCAATCCGTACGAAATCTGTTGACCAACAAATAATCCAATGAGAAAGCTAAAACTACAGGTGCAAATCACCGTCGATGGCTACGTAGCGGGACCCAACGGCGAAATGGACTGGATGAACTTTACCCAGGACGATGCCCTCGAAGCCTATGTCAACGCGCTGACCGACAGCGCAGACACCATTTTACTGGGCCGGAAAATGACCGACGGGTTCGTGAACTACTGGACCGATGTGGTGACCAACCAGCCCGAAAGCCGGGAATTCGCCTTCGCCCAAAAAATGGTAGACACCCCCAAAGTGGTCTTTACGAAGACCCTGACGCAGTCACCCTGGGCCAATACCGTGCTGGCAACGGGTGATCTGGTCGATGAAATCAATACCCTGAAACGACAGGATGGGAAGGGCATTCTCGTGTATGGCGGGGCTACGTTCGTTTCGGCCTTGATTGAACACGGGCTGATCGACGAGTATCACCTGTTCGTTAATCCAACAGCCATTGGGGACGGGATGCCAATCTTTGGTCAGCTTAACCACAACCTGCCACTCACGCTCGTTACCGCTACGCCCTTTTCCTGTGGCGAAGTAGTGCTTCAGTACAGGCCGAAATAAATCATACCAGAAGAAAATATCCTGCGTTGGACGTTATTCCGGTGCAGGATATTTTCCTTTGTAGTATGAGCATCAAAGCCACCCGTACCGGCATCGTCATTCCGCCCGATCCTACCCGCGTTTTGTTCCGTCCGTTTGAGATGGGTACTACGCGTACCCTGAAAATCATTGCCCGCGTGGGTTCTATGTCTGACGATGAGGCCCGTCAGAAACTCGATGAGGTAATCCGGGAATTTGGCGGGCGGCACCACAAACTTGAACGGTTTCTGCTACAACGCTTCGAGCAGATACGCCCCCAGCTCCTGACCGACGAACCGCTGGAAAATACCCGTAAGCTGTTGCTGGGTGCGTATTTTACGATGGAGTACTCACTGGAATCGGCGGCTTTGTTCAACCCGTCTATGATCTGGCACCCCGACCAGACCAATGTACCACCGGGCTACAAGCGGTTCATTATCAGCCTGCGGGCTACGGGCGAAGGACACGTGTCGTCCATCACGTTCAGGATGGGATATATTGATGAGGAGAGCGACATCGTTCTGCGCAAACCGTCGCGCTACGTCACCGCGCCCGAAATCGTACCCAACCAGCGCTTCAACCGCACCCAGTTTGAGCGTAAACTCTACGAACTGCGGCTCGAAAACAGCATTCAGGAAAAAATGATGGTGGGGCTGGGCGACGAGTTCAGCCTGCCCGAACTGGAGGGGCAGATTAAACGGGTACTGGCACAGTTTCGCTACAACGCCGAGTATGATACCATTGCGGGTGGATTACTGGCCCTGGCCAAATCAAATTACGAGATCGATTTCGACGAAGATCAGAGCCTGGACGAACGCTGCATTTTTCCGACCTCGCCCAACGAAACCAACGGTATTGAAGACGCCCGCTTCGTGCAGTTTACCGAAGAAGATGGCACCATCACCTACTACGCTACGTACACGGCCTATAATGGCCGCGTTACGTTTCCACAGTTGCTGGCTACTCAAAATTTTCTGCATTTCAGCGTTAGTACCCTCAACGGAGCCGAGGTAGCCAACAAAGGTATGGCTCTGTTTCCGCGTAAGGTCAATGGAAAATACGCCATGATTTCGCGGCAGGATGGCGAGAATATCTACCTAATGTATTCCGACGATCTATACTTCTGGCAGACCAAAGAACTGATCATCAAACCTACGTACAGCTGGGAGTTCGTGCAACTCGGCAACTGCGGTTCACCCATCGAAACCGACGCGGGCTGGCTGGTACTGAGTCACGGCGTGGGGCCGATGCGCAAATACGCCATTGGCGCGTTTCTGCTCGACATCAACGACCCCAGCAAAGTCATTGGCCGCACGGCAGAACCCATTCTCAGCCCCGACGAAAACGAACGCGAAGGCTACGTACCCAACGTAGTGTATAGTTGCGGGGGGGTCATCAACAACGGCAAACTCATCATTCCCTACGCCATGGCCGACCACGCCAGCAGCTTCGCCACCGTGAACGTAAACGAGTTACTGGCCGAACTGACGGGTAAAAAAATAGAAGAGTCAACGGCCGTGCAACTGGCGTAGAATCGCCATTGGTTTCCAGAATAAAGAAGCCCCGCCTGTGCATACAGGCGGGGCTTCTTTATTCTGGAAACCAACTTTACTTTACCGTGACGGTTGCGATCTGGGTTTTGTAGTTCGCGCTGATCGTTACGTTGCTGGGTACCGTCTGGATGGTAATCGGCAAGGCGTAGGGACCACCCGTCTTTGGTACTTTAGCTGGTATAAAGCTAACCTGTACGCCAGAGCCTGATCGAACTGCATGAACAGGCTGTCGTAAACGGCCTGTGCTTTATCATATTTCGGCAGAATAACCGACGTACCCTGGAGCGCGTCCGTATAAGGAATATCGCCGTAGGGGGCGCACTGTAATTAGCGGGTATTCCAAAACAAAATTGTTGAATAACCAATTGGTAGGTGTGTTAAATTTGACAAACAAACATTCCCAACCAACATCTAAAACCTGTTTACGATGAACACAAAGTATGTATCCTGTTGTGTCTTGTTGTTATCGACCATCTACCTGACTGCCTGCGAAGATCACCGCGACAGCCCGAATGCCAACTTCCCGGCTCGTATCAACTTTGTGGCCGAACGGCAGTATCCCGAAGGCATTGCCTATTCGTCGCAGTTAGGCAAATTTTTAATTACATCTATTCCGTTCGGAAAAATCGGCACAGTTGATACGGATGGGCGCTATGCCGACCTGCTGACAGCTCCCGAACTAATCGCTGCTATCGGCATGAAAGTAGCGGGCAACCGGGTATTCGTCTGCAATAGCGATCAGGGACGATCGGTGAGGAGTACCCCGGCCACAACCCGTCAGTTAGCCGAACTACTGGTATTCAACCTAACCACCGGTCTGCTCGAACGCCGGACTGATCTGGACAACCTGCTGCCAGCGGCTGACCCCAACTTTGCGAATGATGTAACTCTGGCACCGGACGGCACCGCGTATGTGACCGATTCTTTTTCACCCGTAATCTACAAGGTTACCCCCAATGGCACAGCCAGCATTTTGGTGCAGGATATTGCCAGGCTCGGCAATGCTGGTTTTGGCCTGAACGGTATCGTTTATCACCCCAATGGCTACCTTATTGTGGCAAACTCAGGCCAGGGCAAACTGTATAAAATTGATTTGCAGAACGCCAATGCCATCACAGAAATTACCGGCACCGGTACGTTGCCCGGCGATGGATTAACATTGCTTAATGGTGACCTGTACGTTGTGACGGGTGGCACGCGGGTAGCTCAGGTACGCACTACCGATAACTGGCAAACAGCATCAATCGTGAAGTTTGATGCTACTGACTACGTAGGAGCGACAACCAGTGTGGCCGTCAATAATCAGATTTACACACTTAATGCCCGCATTGGTCAAAATGCCAACGATCGGGATTTCAGCATTCAGCGGTTTCGGTAAACAAAAACGCACTAAGGTTCTTACCTCTTCAAATCAGCGACGTAATCACCCGGTCTGATTTGCCGGCACCTGCCGTTAAAACCTAACCACACCAAAACGTCGTCCCTTGTGGGGGGCGACGTTTTGATTTCAAAATAATGTTATTGGTAATAGCTTTAACTGAAAGAGATGATTAATATTCCTTACCCCAAAAACTACTCCCCTTTGCGCTTTCGAAGGCATCGTTGTTCAGTACATTGGCGCTTTCCTGAACAGCGGTAACTACGGGCTGCTCCGGGGCGATAGTGGTATCTTTCTGTGAGCAGCTGCTCAAACTAACGGAAACGAAGAGGGTAAGCGCTAAAATGACTGTTGCCATAAGGTACCGAACGGGCACAAATTTTTTAGTAGCGGTAATCGTCTTAATTTCCATTGTTTTGATCTTTTTGGCGTTTGCTTGATCAAAACTGGCTCAAATCGCTGCTGAGGGGGGGCAGGTAAACAGCTTGTTCGGTAACCTGAGTCTGGGCTTCCGCGATTTTATCTTCGTAGAAGGTTCGATTCGGAATGACTGGTCGTCTACGCTGCCTGCGGGTAACAATTCATACCTGTATCCCTCGGTATCGGCGGGTCTGATGTTCTCGGAGTTATTGCCCAAGAGCAACGTATTCTCGTACGGTAAAATCCGGGCGGGCTACCAGTTTGCTTTAGTGAAATCAGCCAGTTTAATTATGTTTTAATAGGAATCAATGAACACGTTGATATTATATTACTAAGTGATTATACTCAGTTAATACCGATACGAAAATTAGGGCTATGGCGTAATTCTAAAAACTAACAAAAGGCCCCTAAACGTCTCAGCAGCATAATATACTGGATTTTCTTATCAATGTCACGGGATAAAAATTATATTTTACGTCAGATAAATTTGGCCATTATCCGTTTTTATACTCACACTACTCCACTATTTATATACATACTATATAAAGATTTGACGAACAAATGATACCAATTGGTATTGGCTCAAAGAATAACCTTTTTCGCTGTTAAATGCCTGATTTACAGACGATTTTTTAAATTACATGAATACCGTATTTTTAATTTAAATCTATCTCATCTATTCATGCACATTGTAAATATCAAAATATAATTAACAAATATTATTCTGATGTACCCCGAATCCTCTATCTATTTGGCTCACAAGTCGGCTGCATATCGGCTACCCACGAAATATTATTTCAACAATCTTGCGTACGAATAATTTCGTATGTTTTTACTATGTTATGTGCAGGGATAGAGTTTTAATAATTTTTTAATAATTTTGATGTCATTAATGCGTGTGCATAACTTTTCAGCTTAAACTATTTATCATGAGAAAATTTCTAATGGTTCAGATCATGCTGTGTCTGCTCAGCCTGCCTTTACTGGCACAGAGCGTCACAGTAAGTGGCAAAGTGACGTCAAAAGAAGACGGTTCAACACTGCCCGGCGTTAACGTATCGGTAAAAGGAACTACCCGTGGCACCAGTACGGATGCAAATGGTGACTATCAACTCAACATACCATCCGGATCAACACTGGTGTACAGTTTCATTGGCTTCACTACGCAGGAGGTTCCGATTGGCAACCGCAGCGCGATCAACGTAAGTCTGGTAACTGATGCCTCGCAATTGCAGGAGGTAGTCGTAACAGCCCTCGGTATTACCCGCGACAAGAAAGCCCTGAACTACGCAGTGCAGGAAGTAACGGCGGAGAAACTCAATTTTGCCCGTGAGCAAAACGTAGGTAATGCCCTGGCCGGTAAGGTAGCCGGTGTGCAGATCCTGGGTCAGTCGGGTGCCAAGTTTGGCAATCCAAGCATCCGTATCCGCGGTATCAACTCGCTGGGCGGCAGTGATCCGCTCTACGTAGTTGATGGTACGCCTACCGACATCAGCCAGGTAAACATGGACGACGTGCAGGAGTTGACCGTATTGAAAGGACCTTCGGCAACGGCACTGTATGGCAACCGCGCTTCGGCAGGCGTTATCGTGATTACGACCAAGCGGGCCAAGTCGGGTGAGACGCGGCTTGATGTGAACCACAGTACCACGATTGACATGGTGGCTCTGTTGCCCAAGTATCAGAACGAGTACGGCGGTGGCTACTCGCCGGAGTTCGAGAAGTTTGCGTTCGATCCAGCGATTCATCCGGCGGCCTGGAAAGCGTATGAAGGTCAGAACATAATCGACTACTCAGCCGATGAGAGCTGGGGCCCTAAATTGGACGGCACACCGCACCGCTCGGCGGCATCGTGGCAGCAGGGACCGCAGTTTGGCCAGTTAACGCCGTTCTCACCCAGCCCGAACAACGTACGGGACTTTTTCGAGAAGCCCATCAGCAACAACACGAACATTGCATTCTCGAAAGGCACTGAAAATTTCCAGAGCCGTGTTTCGTACACGCACATCATCAACAATGGCATCATCCCGAACTCGTCGCAGACGCGCGACTACGTGAGTGCCAAGAACTCGATCAAGTTTGCCGATAAACTGACGGCTAATTTGAACTTCAATTACACGGTTACCGGTACTAAGAATCAGCCTGCCGACCGTTATGGATCATCGGGTGGTACGACCCCGTCGAACAGCCCACTCAGCATCAGCAACACTACGCTGAACGGCTACAATCAGACGATTGGCTCGTTTAACCAGTGGTTTCAGCGGCAGTTGCCCATCGAGGATCTGCGCAACTACAAAAATCCTGACGGTACCTATCGTAGCTGGAACATTGGTGGACCAACCGATCCTCGTCCCAAATACTGGGACAGCCCGTACACCCAGGCGTATGATAACGGTAATGAAAACCGCAGCAACCGGCTGTTTGGCGATATGGGCCTGACGTACCAGTTCCTACCCTCGCTGAAAGCCTCGGCCACGGTCCGGCGTGATCAGAATACCTTCTATCAGCAGGCCCAGATTGCTAATGGTACGCTGAATGCCGGCGGCAAGGGAGCCTTCTCGACACTGGGAGCCAACTCGGTCGAGAACAACTACGAAGTGTTGGTCAACTACAATGAGAACTTCAAAGATCTCTCCGTGGTGGCCAACGCCGGTGGCAACATCCGCTACAACCGGACCGAGGGTCAGTTTCAGGCCACGGTAGGTGGGCTATCGGCACCGGGTTTCTATAACATTGCCGCTTCTATCGACCGTCCGCTGGCTCAAAACTACCTGTTTGAGCGGCAGGTAAACAGCTTGTTCGGTAACCTGAGTCTGGGCTTCCGTGATTTTATCTTCGTAGAAGGTTCGATTCGGAATGACTGGTCGTCTACGCTGCCTGCGGGTAACAATTCATACCTGTATCCCTCGGTATCGGCGGGTCTGGTGTTCTCGGAGTTATTGCCCAAGAGCAACGTATTCTCGTACGGTAAAATCCGGGCGGGCTACGCTCAGGTGGGTACCGACGTGGGTCCGTATCAGACGGCGCTGGCGTACTCGGTTCCGGCCGGTACCTCATACGGGAGCAACCCGTCTTCTTACCTGCCCACTACACTGCCAAACACAAACCTGCTGCCAGGTCTGTCGTCGTCCTACGAGGCTGGTATTGACCTGAAGTTCCTGAACCGGCGCATTGGTCTGGAGTTTACGGCGTATCAAAATGATAACAAGAATCAGATCATTCCACTGGCCGTAGCCCCTACAAGTGGCTACTTCAACGCCGTTGTCAACGCGGGTCTGATTCAGACGAGTGGTCTGGAACTCCACATTTACGCCAACCCAATCAGCCGGCCCAACGGATTCAAGTGGGAGTTTGACATCAACGCCGACCGCAACCAATCTAAGGTGGTTAGCCTGGTCGATGGTCTGGACAACTACCAGATCGACGGACCGCAGTGGCGTACGCTGACGCTGAACGCCCGTGCGGGTGAGCAGTGGGGATTGTTGCGGGGTCAGGGCATCAAGAAAGACCCCGCTACGGGTAAAAACGTGGTATATGGGTCAGGACCCAATGCCGGTTTGTATATCAAAGAGAACAACGTCAACCTCGGCTCGGTCCTGCCAAAGTTCAAGGGCGGCTGGCTCAACACGTTCAGCTATAAGAACGTAATGCTGCGGGTAAATACCGACTTTGTGGTGGGTGGCAAGTTCTTCTCGAGCACCAAGATGTTCAACAACTACTCGGGCTTAGGAGCCGAAACGGCGGGTCTGAACGAGCTGGGTAACCCCAAGCGTGATGCCGTTGCAGACGGTGGTGGTATATTACTGGATGCCGTTACGGACGAAGGTAAGCCCAACACTACCCGTGTTGAAACGCAGAACCTGTACGAGAACTGGCTGTTTGCGCTTAACGAGCGGTACATCTATGACAAAACGTACATCAAACTGCGCGAGGTATCGCTGGGCTACAGCCTGCCAACGCGTATGCTGGGTAAATTGGTAAAATCGGCCAGCATATCGCTCATCGCCCGGAACCCACTGTTGATCTACAGTGCCATTGGTGGTGGCATCGACATCTCAGAGTCAGAAACGATCTGGTACGAAGGGGGTCAGTTACCTCCGGTACGTTCGTTCGGGGCTAACCTGCGCTTAAGCTTCTAAAAATAAACTTCCTGCCCGTTGCCCTTCTCATATGACAGGAGGGGCAACGGGTGGGGATAAAATCATATACAATGAAAGGATTCACAAAAATCGCGCTGTTTGCAGGTCTACTGACCACAACAGTTGCCTGTAATGATTTTGGGGACATCAACGTCAACCCAAACAGCCCATCGGCTCCCAATACGGCCAGTCTCTTTACGGGTGCGCTGCGTACCGTAGGCCTGATCAACAATCAGGTTGGACCCGGTGCCTACAATAGCGTACCGGCTATCTACGTCCAGCAGCTTGGCGACATTACGTATATCGAAGAGAGCCGGTACAAAACCATAAACTTCAGCTATAACGCACTGTACAGCGGTCCACTGGTTGCTCTCCAGCAAGTCATTGATCTGAACACGAACGAGGGTACGAAATTGTCGGCGGCAGCCAATGGCTCGAACGCCAACCAGATTGCCATTGCGCGGATTATGAAAGGGTACTACTTCCTGTTCATTACTGACCGCTGGGGCGACGTACCCTATTTCGACGCGCTGAAGGGAAGTGCCAATTTCTCACCTGCCTTTACCCCCCAGAAAGACATCTATACGGATCTCTTCAAGGAGTGGAAGGAAGCAGCCGCCCAGTTTGATGGTGGAGGTACCGTACAGGGCGACATTCTGCTGGGTGGTAATGCTGCCCGCTGGAAGAAATTTGCCGCTTCGCTCCGTATGGTTGCCGCACTGCGCCTGTCGAAGGTTGACCCGGCCAAAGGTAAAGCCGAGTTCAACGCAGCCCTGACCGATGGCGTTCTGGCGTCTAATGCCGACAATGTACAGTATAAGTTCCTGAAGGATCAGAACAACCAGAATGGTTTATACGACAACTACGTGTTCAGCAACCGGAAAGACTTTGCCGTGAGCGATGTGTTTATCAACTACCTGAAGGGCGTGAAAGACCCACGTCTGCCGTTCATTGCCGCACCGAACCAGAAAGGTGATTATGTAGGCGTACCCTATGGCCTGTTTCCGGCCCAAGGCAAAGCGCAGGATTTCTCACTGGTAGGCAGCGTGCTGTCGGCACAGGATTCACCTGCCTATGTAATGACCTACGCACAGATCCTGTTTGCGCAGGCCGAAGCGGCCAAACTCGGCTGGACCACCGGCAACGCAAAGACACTGTACGAATCGGCCATTAAGACGTCGATGCAGCAGTGGATGGGCAGCAACTACACCGACGCAGCCTACACCGCCTACATTGCCCAGCCTAACGTAGCCTATTCTGATGCAGCCGCCATTGAGCGAATTGCTACCCAACGCTGGATTGCTCTGTTTGCGCAGGGACAGGAAAGCTGGAATAGCTGGCGCAGGACGGGATTCCCCAAACTAACGCCCGCCAAAAATACGCTGAACGGTGGTACGGAAATTCCACGCCGGCTGGCCTATCCAGTAACGGAAACTACGCTGAACGCCAAAAACTACGCCGAGGTTACGGCCCGGCAGGGTAAAGACGATCAGTACACCCGCGTTTATTGGGATGTAAAGTAGGGCGTTAACGCTCAGTCATATCGAAAACAAAAAAGCGGCCCGACAAAATCGGGCCGCTTTCCGTATTACGCTTTATCCAACTATTAAACTCTTTAAGGCGCTGACCAGACCATAGCCCGGATCATTGCCTCGTTACTACACGCAAATTTATGGGAACGAATAACAATCGATCAGGAAGTATATTATTCGGTAGGTAAATCAACTTTTCGGTAGGTAGCTCCTTCTGCACACAGGTTCTACACCCGAACATTCCGGCAGCAATCAGGTTATAATTCATAGACAACTCAGCGATGTATCATGGAAGATAAAGAGGGTGTACGAAAAGACGATGCCCAGATAACGGGCCGCACCGAGGGGCCATTTGGCTCCGACGACACCGATGCCGACCTCCGCGACAAAGATAATAAGCACCTGGAAATCGAAGAAAATTCAGCCAACGGTCTCGACAGTGTTCAGGAGCGGGGCGGGCAGGATGGCCGCAACATCCGGGGCGTTGGCAGTACAGATATGGACAGTAAACACGGGCTGTTGCGCCGGGGCGACCAGGACAACAGCGCCATGGAAGTACCCGACGAAGCCCTCGATCAGGCAGCCGCCAGTGCCAGCGGCAGCAATACCGGCATGGTAGACGTAACTACGAGCGGCCCGGATGATTACGGCTCGGCTGACAAAGTTGGCGTACCCAATGCCCAGAAAGCCACCAAAGAACACGATGGCGAAGAAACCAGCTGGGACGAGAAACACAGTGGAAAAGGCGTTGGCGAACCCCAGGCCGAAGTAGACAAAGACATTGCCGAGACGGGAACGGATCTCGAAAATCAGCCGCCGTATTAGGAGAGGTAGGGTGTAAGGTGCAAGATGTATTGCTGACACAATACGTACCTGCGTCAGCAATACACCCTATGCCCTGTACCAAAAAAATTATCCATCAATCCCTAAACAACCAACGTTATGAGCGTAAGTAGCAATTCACGGAAAGAGAGTACGGAGTCGTTCGCGGCTCAGCAGATGCACAGTACCATGGGCATTGCCCCGGCATTGGCACAACTCAATGACACGAACATGGTAAACGATCTACCTTCGCGCGTAGCATCGAGCAGCGATACCAACGTACCCGAAGATGTTATTGAAGCCGATGCCCTTGCCAATGATGGCGAGGACGCCGAAAAGATGTCGAAAGAGAACATTGACGAGGCCACGAGTGCGTCGTGGGGTGAGAAACCGCATGACGGACACGACGCGATTATCGTTGATAACGACGCTACGCCCCCCATTCAGCCAACGGGTTCAGATAAAACACTGGGGCATTCGTAGTACGGTCTGCTTCAGCCATAAAAAAGCCATCGTTCAACAACGATGGCTTTTTTATGCCAGTAACTCGCCAACAGCCCCGCCGGGTAGCAGCGTACCGGCCTGAACCCGCGCTTCTACGGCCCTGATTTTCCCCTGAATCCCCGGCTGACTATAAAACCGCTGCTGGAGTTGCTGGCTCAGCAAGGTTCGAAACCAGCTCAGCTGCTGCGCCTGCCGCCGGGCGGTGCGCTGCCCATTGGCGGTGGTAAGTTGCTGATGTTGTTCGATGGTCTGCCAAACCCCGGCAATACCTTCGCCGGTTAGGGCTGAACTGGTCAGCACGGGCGGAAACCAGCCGGTGCCGGTGGGTGGAAACAGGTGCAGCGCGTTCTGGTACTCCACGCGGGCGCGACTAACAGCGGTTTGGTTGTTGCCATCGGCTTTGGTGATGCAGAGGGCATCGGCCAGTTCCATAATACCGCGTTTCATACCCTGGAGTTCGTCGCCTGCACCGGCCAGCATGAGCAGCAGAAAAAAATCGACCATGTCATGCACCATTGTTTCGGACTGCCCCACCCCTACCGTCTCGATTAGTACTACGTCGAAGCCAGCGGCTTCGCAGAGCAAAATCGTTTCGCGGGTGCGGTGCGCTACGCCCCCGAGCGTACTGCCCGCCGGCGAAGGCCGGATATACGCATCGGGATTCATGGAGAGGGCGTCCATCCGGGTTTTGTCGCCCAGTAAACTCCCGCCCGACCGCTGGCTGCTGGGATCCACGGCCAGCACAGCCAGCCGATGCCCCAGCCCGGTCAGGTACGTACCGAAGGCTTCGATAAGCTGACTTTTACCCACTCCCGGAACGCCCGTTATACCCACCCGAACGGAGTTGCCGGTCTGCGGCAGAACACCCTCCAGCACCTGCTGCGCCAGAACCTGATCCTGAGCTAACTGGCTTTCGGCGAGCGTAATGGCCCGGCTCAGTACAAGTCGGTTGCCAGCCAGAACCCCGTCGATATAATGCTGAGCCGGAAAACGCTGAGACATCACTTACTGGCGGGGGCGGGCGGGTTAATCATGATGTGAGCGCGGTGGGTGCCGGGGTCCATAATCCAGGGCATACCGGGCGCGGCTGGTTTGAGGGGCAGGCCGGTGCTTTCGGCAGTAGCGTAGGGAATGTACACTACCGAGCGCAGGTAGCCGTTTTTGACCGTGCCAGTACTGGCCTCGTAGTCCTCATCCCGGGCCGAATATACATACAGCGACGACGGATGGCCGGGCATTTTCAGCTTTTTAGCCTTTACTTCCTTTTCGCGGATTTCCGGAATTTCCCCCGCCTTTTTACCTTCCTTTCTCAAGGCCCGCCCCCGCGCCATAAACGGCTCCAGATCGCGGTGATAGCATGACACATTAAATCCTTTCTGGGCAGGGTCGTCGGCGAGACAAACGAATTCATTGGTGCCTTTGCGCAGGATCGTGAACTCGTCTTTACCAGAGTAGCCATAGACCATAGCCCCATCGCGTTTATCATCAGGAGCGGCCATGGTGGCCAGTTTGATCTGCATCTCGGCAGGTAGTACAACGGGCGTTTGCGCCGACGCGCTCAGGCCGGCTACCATCAGGGTGGCAAACAGGGCAGTAGTCTTCATAGCTGTCATTTTTTTGAATAAGCCCCTTTACCGGCTTCGCTACTCATTCTGCCGATAGCCTCCGCCCCCCTGCCTGCGTCCGTTGCCCCGGTCGCGCTGCTCAAATGGGTCGCGGGGGGGTATAACACCCGAATTGAATCGGCGCAGGTTGTACACGAAACTCACCATAACGTACCGGTTCAATACCTGGCTTCTGACTTCCTCCGTATAGGTATCGGTTACGTTCCTGACGATGCTTTGATTCTGGTTCAGCAAATCGAACGCCTGAATCCGCAGCTCACCCTGATTCTGCTTAAATAACTGACGGGCCAGCGCAGCGTTCCAGAGCGTGTACGACTGGTTGAAACTGGCTGAACTACCGCCATAGTGGTTGTAATAGACGTTGGTAGAAAACGTGAACTTGAGCGGAAGCTGGTAATACACATCCAGCGTTACGGTCTGATTTAGAAACGTGGTGTTCTGCTTCGGCTGCAACGAATACTGCGCCGACTGGTAATTGATGTTACCCGACAGGTTCAGGTCCAGTTTCTCAGTGAAGTTTGAACTGATGGTCGCGCCCTGTCCAATCAGGTAGTTTTGAACCCGGTTCGGCTGGTTGTTCACAAAACTCGTTCCGGTATTATAGGTCAGGTTAGTGGTCAGGTTCAGGTTGGTTTTCTGCGCACCCAGTTTGAGGGGCCGCCCCAGCACAAACGAGCCATTGGCAGTATAGTACCCGTTGGTATTCGTGGGCCGGGTGGTTTGCGCCCCAGCGGGGGTAAACACCGTGGCATTCACAATTTTGTTATCCGTCCGGCTTATGTTTAAAAACAGAAACATATTACGGAAGGTGGTAGGCTGAAACTGGTTGTAGTTCAGCGAAAGGGTATGGCCGTATTCGGGTTTCAGGTCAGGATTGCCGAGCTGGATATTGAGCGGATTGGTATTGTTGGCAACGGGCTGCAACTGGTTTACCGAGGGCGCGTTGATGCGGGTGCGGTAGTTGACCCTTAGCCGCCGGTTTTTCTCGAAATTGTAGGTAAACAGGGCGTTGGGCAACAGGTTGGTAAACGTCCGGTTCAGGTTCGTATCGCGCGTCAGATTATCGGAATTCAGGCGGGACTGCTGCCCATCAACGCCGAGGGCGTAGGTGTATTTCAGGCGTTTGGTTTGCCAGGTCATACCCGCCCGATTCGTGATAAAATCATTCACGAAGTTATTCGTCAGGTTAACGTTGGGCCTGCTGTACTGACTGGTTGCTTCGTTAAAGTCATTGACAGCCCGATCTGAGGTATTGTGGTTATTGGTAAGGTTGTAATGAAATTCCAGCGTTTGCCGGAGCGAAAGCGGCTCGGCATAACTCACGTTGATGGTATTGGTCATCGAGTTCGTTTGCTGACTGTTCTGCTGATTAATGCGCTGCGTAACCAGTCCGGTAGTGCTGTCGGTACTGATCGTGCCCGATCCGGTAGAGAAAGAGCCGGGGGCTGTATTTCTGGCATACTGGTTTACCGACTGGTTGATACCTGTATTGTCCTGATTGTTGAGGGCTACGTTCCAGTTTACCGAAAACGTGCGCCCGCGCTTCTGAAATTTACGAAACAACAGCAGCGAGTTATTGCCCGTGAATCCGTTACCGCCCGAGGTATAGTTTGTTTGGCTGGAGTTGGCCAGAACCCCCTCGTTGGTAATAGTTTGCGCCTGACTCTGGTTCTGATAGGCAGAATTGAGCCACGACAGCGTCGGAATGACCCGGATGGTAGTCAGGCTGTCGAGCCGGTAATCGAGCCGGAGGTTTACGCGTTGATTGGTGTTGGTGTTGGTAGAGCCGTTGGTCTGGTTTCTAACCAGCGACGAGTCGATGCGGGCCGGAACGCCCGACGCCCCCACACTCGGCAAGACGTTTAGTCGGCGGCTGGTTTGGTTGGTGAGCGTGTTGGTGTTGCTGGCGTTATAGCTGGCCACCATATCGACTTTCTTGCCAAAGCTGTCGCGAAAATTCAGGCCAGCCGCCCAGGACGTGGTGATGGCGTTGCTGCCCACCTGATTCTGGCCAACATTACCGCCACCTGCCCCGCCCTGTACCACGTTGCCGCCACTGCCGCGGCCACCACCACCCTGCCCCTGCCCGGCGCCACCAAAGTTGTTGCCCAGCCCTAAATCCTGCGCCGTGAAGCCCTGCTGATTGATGTTGTTGGCCATGCCCAGCACCGAAATCTGCTGCCCGTTATTGAACCGGTTCAGACTGGCCCGGCCTGAATAGCGGGGGTCCGGTCCGGCGTTCCGGTCGCCCGCTATTGGCCCGGCCCCAATAGTTTGCTGGCCAAACGAACCTTTGCGCTTGTCTTTTTTGGTGGTGATGTTAATGGTTTTCTCCCGGTCGCCGTCGTCCACGCCCGAAAAGGCCGATTGCTCAGAAGCCTGATCGAAAAGCTGCACCTTGTCAATGATGTCGGCGGGGAGGTTTCGGGTGGCCATTTTAGGGTCACTGCCAAAGAACGGTTTGCCATCCACCAGCACCTTGGTAACGGTCTGCCCCTGCGCTTTTATGCCACCGTCGCGGTCCACTTCTACACCCGGCAATTTCTTGAGTAAGTCCTCAACCTGCGCATTGGGCCGGGTCTTGAACGAGCCGGCATTGAACTCCAGCGTGTCGCCTTTTACGGAAATGGGGGCCGCTTCGCCCTGTACCTGTACTTCGGTCAGCGTTTGCGACTGCGCCACCAGCGTAATGGTGCCGACGTTGGTAAGGGTCAGGCCGCCGTCGGGGTTAGTTTTCAGGACGGAAACCGGTTTGGCCCGGCTTCGATACCCCACAAACGATACCAGTACCCGATACTGCCCCTCCGCTACGTTCGAAAATACAAATGCCCCATCGCCGTTGGTAATACCAAACGACACCAGCGACGAATCCCGCGCCGACAGCAGCGACACCGACGCTTCCAGCAGCGGCTTGCCCGTCAGCGAATCCACGACCGTTCCCACAACGGATGTTGCCCGCAGACTTTGACCGAAAGCAGCCTGCAAAGACAGACCACTCAAAAGTAGAATAACCAAAAAACGCATGGTGCTCTTTTTTGTCATGCTGACCGGAATACCGGGCTGGAAGGAAGCATCTTCGGAGGTGAACAAGTATGCTGGTAGCGAAGATGCTTCCTTCGTCAGCATGACAGGAAAAATCAATTCCTTTCTCTACCGGGCCAGCCGCCGTTCTGCATCATGCGCTGCCGGAAATCGGCCATGCCTTTCTTACGCATGTCCTGCATTTCCTCGTCCGAAATGACTTTCGCGTCGGCAGGAGGCTGTACGGTATTTCCGGCGATGGCTTCGCTCGAAACGCCCGTTGCTTTGAACGATTCGCTGTCCGATTCGATCTGGAGTACCACGCCGGTGGGGGGCGTCAGGTCGGCAATGGGCGAGTAGGTAAAGGGCAGTTCGGTCGTGTACCAGATAGTATAGGTTTGTTTCCGGCGCAGAGCGGTGGCTTTCTGGCAGGTGTAACCCGCAATTTTTTTGGTCTTGCCGGTCGTTGTCCAGTCTGTAGCCGTGGGCATTTCCTTGTCGGCGCGGTAGGTCTGACTGGCCGAATCTTTCCGAATAGTGAGAATGTCGATGCGCTTGCGGTTGGCCAGGTCCAGATACGTTTGCTGCTCAAACGGTCCGTTCATCCGTCGTTCGCGTCTGTCGGCTGCACCGGGGCCGCCGGGTGCCCCATCGCGGGTTTGGCGTATCGTGATGTTTGGCTGGCGGTCGCGCTCTTCTTTCGCCATCGTACCCGAAAAAACGAGTTTTTGGGTGAACGAGATCACATCCGGCATACCCTCCGGAGCGTCGGGGCTGCCGGGACGCACCTCCTGCCCGTTCACCACCATGCGCATCTGCGATGGGTCGATCTGGCGCATGGCTTCGTAGGTAATCTTGCCCGACATGGGCGTTTGGCCGTACAATAGCGCGGTAATAGCTACGGTAGCGAGGGTAGTTAGCAGGGCGTATTTCATAGCCGAATGAGGGGTTTGCGATGTAAACGTTGCACAAAAAATTCAATCCTGATCTAAAGTATGGGCGAACCCGGTTAAATAAAGACGGAATGGCGGATTTTAGCGATGGAATGCCCGCGTCTATCTTCATACGAATTAATCTGGCGATTCCCCCGCGAACCTGTTTATTTTTAAGCGAACTTACTGCACAAAGCCCTGCTGACACTAAACCTTTTAGGCTTACATATTTCTTTGGTTGACCAACGGCAATGTAGCCCGGACACGCTTGTCCGGTAGCCACAAGGCTGACTATGTAGTGCGTTTTCTTAGCCTTGCCGCTACCGAACGTGGATCGCTCCGATGCACCGGTCCGGGCTTCATTGCTATACTCTTCACTCCCATGACACCTCAGCGCATCGTCTCCCTCGTTCCCTCGCAAACCGAACTGCTTTTCGACCTCGGCCTGGATCGGGAAATTATCGGCGTTACGAAATTCTGCATGTATCCCGTCGATAAAGTCCGGGATAAGACCGTTGTGGGCGGCACCAAAACCCTGCACCTCGACCGGATTCGCGCACTTCGCCCCGATCTGATCATCGCCAACAAAGAAGAAAACACCCGCGACCAAATCGAGGAACTCCAACGCCACTACCCCGTCCACATCACCGACGTAACGACCCTACCCGACGCGCTGACCATGATTCAGGACGTTGGCCAGTGCGTCGGGAAAGCCCCGCAGGCCAACGACATGGCACAACAGATCGAGCGTTCCTTCTCGCTCCTCCCTACCCCTGCCGCCCCGACGTTATCCGTTGCCTACTTCATCTGGCGGAAACCGTACATGGTGGCGGCTGGCGATACGTTTATCGACGCCATGCTTACCGCAGCGGGATTTCGCAATGCCTTTGCCGGGCAGACGCGTTACCCGGAGGTTTCGCCAGACGAGTTACAGCGGACCAGGCCCGATCTGATTTTTCTGTCGTCGGAACCGTATCCGTTTGCGGAGAAGCACGTGGCAGAGTGGCGGGCCGTTTGCCCGTTTGCGCGGGTGCGGGTGGTGGATGGCGAAGTGTTTTCGTGGTACGGCAGCCGGTTGTTGCGGGCGGCTGATTATTTCAGGAACTTGCACAACGAACTGGCAACCACATGACCCCACTCCCCCGCCCCGCCCATACGCTGTCTGTTGCCTCGGCCAACCTGATTCTCTTTGCCGCCCGGCAACGCGGGGCTGATCCAGACGCCATGGCCCGCGCCGTCGGGATCAGCCCCGACCAGCTTACCGACCCCGACGGGCGCATCAGCGTCCGGCAGATTCAGCAGCTCTGGCACGAAATCATCACGGCCACCGGCGACGAACACATTGCCCTGAAACTCGGCGAGATGATGAACCCGGTGGCGGTGGGCGTTCTGGCCTACGTCATGATGCACAGCCCCACGCTTGGCAAAGCGTTCGATAAACTCTGTCAGTATCAGGATATTGTCTGCGATGGCTCCCGCACCACCGGGCAACGTACGGGCAATGAGTTTGCGCTGTTGATAACCATCACCAGCCCCGACATTATCTATCCCGAATACGTCATTAACTCCGAGTTGTCTATCTATCAGTCGGCCATCCGGGCTATGGCGGGATGGCCTGTTTCGGCGCGGGAAATCCGGTTTGCGTACCCCAAACCCACCGACACCAGCGAACACGAACGGGTATTTGCCCCCGCCCAACTGTTTTTTGGGGCCGACCAGACGGCGATGGTGTTAGACGCGGGGTTGCTCGATACGCCCGTGCTGAATGCCAGCCCCGGCCTGTTCGCCATATTCGAGAAACACGCCGACGAGTTGCTGGCCCGGCTAAAAACGCCCACCCTGAGCAGCCGCGTCCGGGGCGAAATGGTGCAACTGATGAAAGGCGAAGAACCCACGCTCACCGCCGTTGCCGACCGGCTCAACCTGGGTGTCCGCACCCTGCAACTGCACCTCCGTGACGAAAACACTACGTACCAGCAACTACTGGATAATGTACGCAAAACCCTGGCCGAGCAGCACCTGCGTGAGCCTTATCTTAGCACGACCGACATTGCCTATCTGCTGGGGTTCGCCGAGCCGAGCGTCTTTTTTCGGTCGTTCAAAAAATGGACCGGTCAAACCCCCGGTGCGTACCGGAGCTTAGCCGCGTAATGACCACCTGTTACATCGTTCCTAAACTCGTGTGCTTGAAACTGTCGGGGTATTTCAGTCCGTACCCAACAACCCGGTCCATGCTCGAATGGGCCAGCAGGATTACACCCGCCAGCATCAGGTATTGATTACCAGTGTATAAGCCCCACAGCCCTATCAGAATGGCCAGACCTTTGTGATGTGCTACGTTATACACCACCGCGCCCACCGCCGGGTTGACCAAATAGCCAACCATACTCAGGTCGGGCAGTAACAGTAAAGCCGGGAACCACCACCAGGCGAAATGCAGGCGGGAGAATAGATAGATACTACCCAGAAAAAGGGTTAGCTCTTCGAGTTTTAAGGTTGTTTTCATGGCTTGGACAGGGTAAGATTTAATTTATGCTCACGAACAGAAAAGTTAGCGATAGTCGTTCGGTCAGGAAAGAACGGGTTCGCCAACGGGTGTGAACGATTGCTTCAACTCGTGTTTGGCAAACCAGGTCAGCGTTTCGGTCAGGGCTTCGCGCACCGGCGTTGGTCGGAAGTCGGGGAAGGCACTACGCACCTTCGTGTCATCGAGCAGCACGGTGTTTTCGTAGAGGTACAGCATCTCCTTAACCTCGCGCAATACCGGCATGAACAGGCCCAGTACACTGATGATGAACCGGCTGTACACCTGCGTTTGGAGCGGTTTGCCGGTTATCGCGCTGATTTGCCCAAACCATGATCGCATAGACGGGACCGTACTGCCGCCGTAATTCCAGACTTCACAGGGCTTTTCGGGACCGCGGAGCATCAGCCGGACAATGATTTCGGCGGCATCGGGTGTGTAGACAGCCTGGTGAGGAATATCGATGTTAATGAGCCAGGGCATGGCTTTACCGGTCAGCGCGTTCACGAAAATAGGTTTTACGCCCTCGTTCAGGACGTTTGGCCCCCAGAAATCGGGTAAACGAATGGTCAGCACCTGGCAGGTTCCAGCGTTGGCGGCCCGCTCCAACATGGCTTCGAGGTCAACGCGCAGCTTGCCTTTACGGGTGTTGGGATTCGGTACGCTATCCTCCCGGATGGGTTCGGCAGCGTTGCCGAAGTTATAGACGTTGCCGGGAAAAACGATGGTGGCTTTGTTGATATGGGCCGCGTCAATGACTTTTTGCGTCACGGTATCCATGTTGCCAAACCACTCGTTGTACGGATAATTGACGCCGTGGAAAATATGGGTTTTGTCGGCGGCAATCCGGTTCAGCAGCGCAGCATCCTGCGCGTCGCCTTCCACGATAGTCAGCGTTGGCTGGTTCGGGAACAGCGCGTCGGCTTTGGCGCGGTTGCGGACCAGAATGGTTACGGGCAACTGCCGGGCCAGCAGATTGGCCACTACGGCATAGCCGATGCTACCGGTACTGCCCAGCACGAGCGTATGGGGTTGTTTTCCTGATGTCGTGTTCATGTGATATCTGTTTGGGAACACCACAAAGGTCCGGCACTAACGCCACCCCGTTGCTGACGAAACGCGCAACCAAACTGACGAATTACGAAAATATCAGGCCGTAAACCCAACCGTTGCTACCCGCGCCATGTCATCCCAGAAACTGGGGTATGATTTAGCCACTACGCCCGGCTCGTCGATCACGATTTCCCGGCGCATCGCCACCGGCGCAAACGCCATTGCCATGCGGTGGTCGTCGTAGGTGTCGATAACGGGTATGGTCTCCCTCGTTGCGCCGGGCACCTGATGGACTTCGTAGCGGTGGTCCGGTTCAACTTCGATCAGTTCGGCACCCAGTTTCCGGAGTTCGGTTTGCAGGGCCAGCACGCGGTCAGTCTCCTTAATTTTCAGACTTTCAATACCCGTTAGCGTCAGGACGGTGCCGGTCATGGCCGCGCACACGGCCACGGTCTGCGCAAGGTCGGGACAGTCGGTAAAATCCCAGTACAGGACGGCATCGGCAGGCCGTTTGGTGAGCGTAACGCCCCGGTCGGTAAAACGGCTGTCTACCCCCATTGCCCGCATGATGTCAACAATGGCGCTATCGCCCTGCAACGATGTTGGTTTCAGACCCAGCAGTTCGAGTTCGGCGTTTGGGTCGTTGGCCAGGGCCAGCACGCTGTACCAGTAACTCGCCCCCGACCAGTCCGACTCGATAGCGTAGGTAGTGGGCTGGTACGGTTCTGGCGCGACGGTAATCGTTTTGGCGTCCCAGTCTGTTGTTACGTCGGCTCCGAAATGGCGCATCTGCTCGATGGTCATTTCGATGTACGGGCGCGACCCAACCGGTCCTGTCAGCGTGATTTCCAGACCGGTGGGCAGTTTAGGGGCAACCATCAGGAGGGCCGATACGTACTGACTGCTTACGTCGCCCCGCATAGGGAGCTGGTTGGTTGTTGAGGGTGCAAACCCGTTGAGTTGCAGGGGCGGGTAGCCTTCCTTTTGCAGATACGTGATATCAGCGCCGAGCGTCCGGAGCGCATCGACCAGAATACCGATGGGCCGTTCGCACATGCGCGGGGTGCCGGTCATGACTTTCGGCTGGTTGGTTACCGCAAAATACGCCGTCAGAAACCGCATGGTCGTACCCGCATCCAGCACATCGGCAACGGACAATCGGGAGGCCGCCCCCCCGGCGTTCCCGTCCGGCAACTTCAGCAACCGGATCATGGTCTGCGTATCGCGGGCGGCAGCGAGGTTCTGGAGCGTACACTGGAAGCCGGTCAGGGCGTCGATGATGAGGGCACGGTTACTTTCGCTTTTGGACGACGCCAGTGGAATAGTGGCGTGCACGGGATTGGCGGAGGGCGTTAAGCGGACGGATTTCAACGAATCAGGAAGTTAAGCAGAACAGATTATGCCGCAAAACAACGAAATTTCGGGTAGTTTTGGGCATGAATCGTTTCATCAACGCTACCGTCTTTACCGGCTCCGGCTGGCTTACCAACGCAACTGTCCTGACCGATAACGGACGCATTCAGGAAATCACCACCGCCAAACCCGCCGGCAATGAAGCCGATACGGTCGTTGACCTGAAGGGCGATTACCTCGTGCCGGGCCTGATCGACCTGCAGTTATACGGGGGTAACGATCAGTTTCTGAACGATACGCCCACGCCCGAAACCGTCCGGCATATTTACGATACGCACCTCCGCAACGGCACCACCACGCTCCTGCCCACCATTAATTCTACATCGCTCGATGTCATGCTGCGGGCCACGGCCGCCGTGCAGGCGGTACGTACCGAAAACCCGTTTGGCGTGCCGGGTATCCACATCGAGGGGCCGTATTTTAATCCCATCAAGCGCGGTGCCCACAGCGCAGCCTACGTTAGAACACCCGCCGAGGGCGAACTTGAAACGCTGTTTAGCCAGAACGCCGACGCCATCCGTATTCTGACCCTCGCCCCCGAAATACTGACGCAGGAACAGCTTGCTCTCCTAAACCGGCTCAAACACCCCAATACGCGGCTGTCCCTCGGCCACTCGAACGCGACCTATCAGCAGGCTACCGACGCCCTGAACACGGGTTTTATTCCGCTGGGTACGCACCTCTATAACGCCATGCGGGGCTACGAAAGCCGCGAACCCGGCGTGGTGGGGGCCCTGTTCGACCACCCAACGGTGCGGGTAAGTCTCGTGGCCGATGGCTATCACTGCTACCCGCCCACCATTCGCATTGCGCACAAGATTTTGGGCGATCGTCTCTTTCTCATTTCCGATGCCCTCTTTACCCGCTATCCGGGTGGGCCACCGCCCCGCGCAGAATTTTCGCTGGGGGAATTCGTCGTGCATTACGAACCCGATACCAATGGCCCCGGCGAATCCGCGCGGGGACGATACGTGAACAACGCGGGTACTCTGGCAGGATCGGCCCTGTCAATCATCGACTG
>Ga0123337_10001400_pt1 | contig 31196 bp, 31 predicted proteins | sample frozenSSSSmetaG_FD_89792 | JGI IMG/M metagenome (GOLD analysis project Ga0123337, IMG submission 89792) | Glacier valley bacterial and archeal communities from Borup Fiord, Nunavut, Canada, to study Microbial Dark Matter (Phase II) -... | ecosystem: Environmental > Aquatic > Freshwater > Ice >...
GGCGGCGGCGGCGGCGGCGGGGCGGCCAGTGTAGTGGCCACCACGCTGAATGCACCGCTGGTCGTGGCGGGCGGCGGCGGCGGCGGACAGGGCGCCGCATGGAACACCAATGCTGGTTCGGGCGCCAACGCCTTTGGCGTGGGCGCGTTGCCGACCTCATCGGGAACGTTTGAAAGTGACCCTGCAGATGGCGGCGGCGGTGGTGGCGGCGGCGGCGGATGCGCTGGTGGAATCGGCGGCGCCCATCTTTACGACAACACCACGGTGCCCACCCGGCGTGCAGAGGGGGGCAAGTCCTGTTCGGCTGCACCCGTATCCGGCCTCGCTGTGCTGGCTGCGCTGGGCGGTAGCGGCGGCATCGGTGCGGCAAGCCTGACAGTTTTTGGAACCAATGGCGGGGACGGGTCCGTGACCCTGACGCCGGTGTACCCCGTCACCGGCACGGTTTATGGCGACGTCAATCACAACGCCCAGCTCGACGCCGGCGAGGCCGGTACCGGCTTGGCAACCTGGTATGTCAAGCTGTCGGCTTTGGCCGGCGGGGTGTGCGCGGGACCGGCCACTGCGGCGGCCGTAGTCAGCGCCGCCACGGGTTTTTACAGCCTGCCCAGTGTCCAGGCGGGGCAGTACTGCCTGATTCTGGACAGCAACAACACCCTGAGCGACATCGCACCAGCCGTTCCCACCGGTTGGCTCGGCACGCAAAACCCGACCGGTGTGATCTGGCTCACCGTCCTCAGCGGTCAGCCGCAGGCCCCCAAGAATTTTGGCCTCTTCAACGGCTCCCGGCTGAGCGGCACCGTGTTCGCCGACACTGGCGCAGGCGGCGCCAGCGCCAACAACGGCCTCAAGGACGGCGCCGAGCCCGGCATCGCCAGCGTCACGGTCAACGCCAGAACAGGTGCGACCGCTGTTGCCGGCGCCAGCACGGCCGGCGACGGCAGCTACACGCTGTGGCTGCCCGCCAGCGCCAGTGGCCCCGTCACTGTCACGCCGGCAGCGCCAGTCGCTTACCTTGCCACGGGCGGCGTGGCCGGCACCACGGGCGGCAGCTACAGTCGGCCCACCGTGAGCTACACCCCGGCAACCGGGCAGAGTTACAGCGGTGTGAACTTTGGACTGGTGCCGCCCAACACCCTGGCGCCCAACGGCGCGCAGACGGCCCAGCCCGGCACGGTGGTGTTCTATGCCCACAGCTTCCTGGCCGGCAGCGGTGGGCAGGTCACTTTTTCGCTGGTCAGCACCGCCACACCGGCCAGCCCGTCCTGGAGTCAGGTTCTCTATCGGGACAGCAACTGCAACGGCACGCTCGATACGGCAGAGCCGCAAGTCACCGCAGCCATCACGGCCACGGCCGGCCAAACGCTGTGCCTTGTCGTCAAGCAGTTCGTGCCTGCAGACGCAGGGCTGGGCGCGCAAAACACCGTCACGCTCAGCGCTGCGTTCGGCTACACCGGCGCCAGCCCGTCGCTCTCCAGTACGCTCACGGCCAACGACATCACCACCGTGGGCGAACCCGGCGCGCTGACCCTGAGCAAGCTGGTCAGCAACCTGACCCAGCGCCTGGGGCCGGCCACAGCGGTCAACGCCGCCCCCGGCAACACCCTGCAATACACCCTGACTGCGGTCAACAACGGCAGCGAGCCCCTGTCGACGCTGGTGATCAACGATGCCACGCCGGCTTTTACCACCTACCTGTTTGCCGCCTGTCCGGCCTCCCTGCCGGCCGGTTTGAGCGCGTGTAACGTCAGCACGCAGCCCGCCGCGGGCGCCCAGGGTAGTTTGCAGTGGACCTTCTCCGGGTCGCTGGCCCCCAGTGCCCAGCTGGCGGTGACCTACCAGGTCAATGTGAATCAGTAAAGCCTGCACACCTCGGCATCGACAGCATTTAATTGCTACTGTTTAAATAGCTGCTGGCGCCCGCCGCCATTGGTCCAGATGCTCGAAACATCTGTAGATTCAGGCGCGGCGCCTCTTGCGCTCAAAGCATCTCGTCGGGCGCAAACGGCCCGATCAGCGTGAGCATCAGCCGCAGGCCCATGCTGGCGTCGGGTTCTGTCCTTGAATCCGGCAGTCCGGAGCCCTGCGGTGCGCGCCAGACCAGTTCACCGTCCACTAATTCGACGCGGTAGGCGCCGCCAGTCAGCGCGGGTTCGATCATCCGGGTGGCCTCGGCCGACAGGGCGCGGTTGCGGATGACGATGGCGACTTCGCTGTTTTGCAGCTGGGAGCGCAAATCCAGGTTCATCGAGCCCACCACCAGCAGCCGGCTGTCGATGACCACCACCTTGGCGTGCAGGCTGGCATGCGAGCCCCCGGTGGAGCCGCCCGTGGACCCGCCCGCAGCGCCGAAACTGGCAATCGTACCCTGTTGCTCGGCGCGCATTTCGTACAGCTCGATGCCCAGGGCCAGCAGCGCTTCGCGGTAGCGGGCGTAGCCCACATGGGCGGCCGGGGCGTCGTTGGAGGCCAGCGAGTTGGTCAGCACGCGCACCCGCACGCCGCGCTGGCGCAGCGCGGCAAACTGCTGCATCATTTTTTCGCCGGGCACAAAGTAGGGCGACACGATCAGCACGTCGCCTTTGGCCTGCGACATCAGCTGCAGCAGGCCATCGACCGTAGTGTCCTGCGATTCGCCCACAGCGTCGGCGTCGGCGGCAATTTTGGACGGTTTGTCCACCAGCATCGCCGAGGACGCCCAGGTCCAGCTCAGCAGGCGCAGGTCGGTCGAGTCGGGCAGCGCCGGGATGGTGGTGGTGACGCCGCTCAAGGACGTGGTGGTGCGCTCGCTCAGTGTTTTGTTGGGGGCGCTGGATTTCGTTGACGTGGCCGGTGCCTCGGGGTTTTGCGAGGCGCTGGGCGCGGGCTTGAGCGCGTCAATTTCCTTGACCGTCATCAGCGACTGCACCGGGTAGGCCAGCGGGTTGTTCCAGTACTGGTCAAAGCTGCGCGACAGGTCGCGCGCGATGCGGCCGGAAGCCAGCAGGTCGATGTCGACAAAGTTGGTGCCTTCGCTCTGGCCAAAATAGGTTTCGCCCAGGTTGCGCCCGCCCACAATCGCCACCGCGTTGTCGGCCACAAAAATCTTGTTGTGCATGCGCCGCTGCATGCGGTCCACGTCCTTGAGGTTGCTCACGATCCGAAAAAATAGCGATCCGCGCCCCCCCGGCAGCGGGTTGAACAGGCGCAGCTCGATGTTGTGTTCAAAGGCCAGCTTCAGAATCTGGGCGTTCTTGCCCGAGGTGTTGAAGTCGTCGAGCAAGATACGCACGCGCACCCCTCGCCCGGCGGCCTCGCGCAGCGCCTCGGACATGCGCTCGGTGGTGTCGTCGGCCAGGATGGCGTAGTACTGGATGTCCAGCGTCTTTTGCGCCGCCCGGATCAGCGTCATGCGGCTGGTAAAGGCCAGTTCGGCGCTGCCCACCAGCGCAAAACCCGAGTCATTGCGGGTGCCGGCGAGGGCGGCCCGGGCGGCCACGGCCTGGCCGATGCGGGTCATTTCGGGGTTGGCCAGCGCGCTGGAGACCGGCCGGTCCACCTCGCGGGGCAGGGACGCGCAGGCCGTCACCCAAACGCTGAGCAACAGCAGGCTGAGCCAGCGCGAAGGGCGCTGTGCCGGCAAGGCATTCAAGAAAGCGGGGCGTCGCGCCAAAAGGGTCTGCATAGTGCCAGCCACTGTAGCCTAAGCGCCGTGGCTTGGACCCCCAATGCCGGGCCGTTTTACCGTCTTTGGCTGTAGGCGCCGGTCCTGACTGCGCGACCGGGATGGCGATTGCACTAGGCCATCAGCGGCGTTTCCTGCATCGCCTCGGTCTGCGCCTCCAGCATGTCGACCTGGCCCTTCCAGTAGTCACTGGAGCCAAACCACGGAAAGTTGATCGGGAAAATCGGGTCGTGCCAGCGCTGCGCCAGCCAGGCGCTGTAGTGGACCAGGCGCAGCGTGCGCAGCGGCTCGATCAGTGCCAGTTCGCGTCGGTCAAACTCCCGAAACTCCTCGTAGCCATCAACCAGCGCACCCAGTTGCCGGGTGCTCTGGCCCCGGTCGCCCGACAGCAGCATCCACAGGTCCTGCACGGCCGGGCCGCTGCGCGCGTCGTCCAGGTCGACAAAATGCGGACCGGCGCCCGGCAGTCCCTCGGGCGTCCACAAAATATTGCCGGGGTGGCAGTCGCCATGCAGGCGCAGCTGGCGCACCGCGCCCGCGCTGGCAAACACGCCTTGCGCCACGCCCATCGCCTCGTCAAAGGCTTTGCGCCAGCGCGACTCCATGTCCAGCGGCAGGTAGCCGCCCGCCAGCAGCAACTCGGCCGATGCGGTGCCAAAGGTGCTCAGGTCCAGCGCCGGCCGGTGCGTGAAAGGCCGGGCCGCGCCCACGGTGTGGATGCGCGCCAGAAAGCGGCCTATCCATTCCAGCACCTCGAAATTTTCAAGCTCGGGCCGGCGGCCGCCCCGGCTGGGCGAGACGCTAAAGCCAAAGCCGTTGAAGTGGTTCAGCGTGGTGCCATTCAGTTCCAGCGGGCCGATCACCGGGATTTCGGCCGCCATCAGTTCGGCGGCAAACGCATGCTCTTCCAGAATCTGCGCATCGCTCCAGCGGTCCGGCCGGTAGAACTTGGCCACCACCACGTCGCCAGCGAGGTCGCCCGCGCCTGCAGGCGTCTCAAGGTGCAGCTGGTAGACCCGGTTTTCGTAGCTCGACAGCGCCATCAGGCGCCCGTCGCCCATCAGGCCGACGCTGGCCAGCGCGTCCAGCACCACATCGGGCGTCAGGGATTCGTAGGCATGGACGGCGTCGCGTGCCGGTGCGGCCTTGTTGTGTTCAGTCATGCCCGATTGTCCGCCCAGATCGATGTCCGGGCGGGTCGGCGGTTTTGTGCCGGCCGGATTGATAGCAAAAAGTGCCTTCAGCGCATATGGCACGGGCGCAATACGCTATTAAAAATAGAGTGCTTGAGCCGCCCATGAAACGGCCCGCCGGAGCGCTGCGTTATTTCAGCGTGATGACCACGTCGATGTTGCCGCGCGTTGCGTTGGAATAAGGGCAAGCCTGGTGGGCGGCATCGACCAGGTCCCGGGCGACCGCGCGGTCCATGCCGGGCAGGCTGATGTCCAGGCGCACCGCAATGCCGTAGCCGGCAGGGATTTTCCCCAGGTCCACGCTGGCGTCAATCGACAGATTTGCAGGAACGGCGATTTTCTTCATGCCCGCCACCGCCTTGATGGCGCCAATGAAGCAGGCCGAATAGCCGGCGGCAAACAGCTGCTCGGGGTTGGTGCCGGTGCCCGACGTGCCGGGCGAGCTCAGCGTCACGCTCAGGCGGCCGTCGTCGGATTTGGACTGGCCGTCACGGCCGCCCGTGGTGTGGGCGTGGGCGGTGTACAGCACTTTGTCGAGTTGGGTGGTCATGGTGTTTCCTTTGAAATGCCTGCAAATTGAGGCGGGTTGAAAAAGGTGTTATTTCGGCAGGCTGGCGCTGATCAGCCGCTGGCGCAAGGCCTGCACCTGGCTGGTCAGTGCCATCAAATCCGGCAGCGCGCACTGGGTGGCGGTGATGACGCAGCCCGGAATTTTGGCGGCCCGGGCTTTGAGCTGCTGGCCCGCCGCCGTCAGCGTGACGTGGACGCGGCGCTCGTCCTGGACGGCCCGGGTGCGCGCCACCAGCCCGGCCAGTTCAAGGCGTTTGAGCAGCGGCGTCAGCGTGCCCGAATCGAGGTAAAGCCGCTCGCCCAGCGCGGACACCATCAAGCCGTCTTGCTCCCACAGCACCAGCATGACCAGGTACTGCGGGTAGGTCAGCCCCAGTTCTTCAAGCAGCGGCTTGTACAGCCGGGTCATGGCCAGCGACGTGGAATACAGCGCAAAGCAAAGCTGGTGGTCCAGTTTCAGCAGGTCATCGGTGGGGGTGTTGGGCGTCGGCATGGTTTAAGCATAGTGGCTAATTAAATTGTGTGCAATTTAATTGTCAAAAGCCCCGCTGCGACGCTTTGCCGGAGGGAAGGGCGGTCCCCACTAAACTGGAGGGCTCATGCAAAACCACAGCACTCCCCGGCCCGGCAAACCCACCCGCAAGACCAGCGGCCCCACCCCTGCCGCGCCGCAGGTCATTGACGAGTTGCGCCCCGGCCAGTCGATTGAGCTGCTCAAGGCGCTGCACATCCTGACGCGCGAAGGCAAGCTCAACCAGGACACCCGGCGCAAGCTCAAGCAGGTCTACCACCTCTACCAGTTCATCGCGCCGCTGCTCGAAGAGGTCTCGGGCACCGATCAGGGCTTCACGCTGGCCGACCACGGCGCCGGCAAGTCCTACCTCGGCTTTATTTTGTACGACCTGTTCTTCAATGTGGCGCACCAGGGGAAAAAGCCGAGCGGACACATTTACGGCATAGAAACCCGTGCCGAACTGGTCGAAAAATCGCGCGCGCTGGCCGCGCAGCTGGGCTTTGCGCAGATGTCGTTTCTAAACCTGCTGGTGGCCGACGCCACCCGCTCGGCCGAGTTGCCGGGCACCGTGGACATCGTGACCGCGCTGCATGCCTGTGACACCGCCACCGACGACGCAATTGCCTTTGGCCTGGCCAAGCAGGCCCGCCACATGGTGCTGGTGCCCTGCTGCCAGGCCGAAGTGGCCAGCGTGCTGAAGAAAAGCCGGGCACTGAACCTGGCCAAAACCCCGCTGGCCGAGCTCTGGCGCCACCCGCTGCACACCCGCGAGTTCGGCAGCCAGATCACCAACGTACTGCGCTGCCTGCAGCTCGAAGCCCACGGCTACCAGGTCACCGTGACCGAACTGGTCGGCTGGGAGCATTCGATGAAAAACGAGCTGATCCTGGCCAGCCGCCCGGCCACGCCCAATGCAGGCAAAACCCGCGCCGCGCAAACGCGGCTGCAGCAGGTGCTGGCCGAACTGGGCCTGGGGGAGTTGAGCGCCCGCTTTGCGGTGCAGGCACCTGCAGAGCATTCGCTTTAACTGATAGATTGAATCAAAGACGTTCAAATAAATCGAACGATTCCGTCAACTAATTTGAATCTAAAGCGCAAAAACGGTTTCTATACTTCGTGGAACTTTGAATGTTCTTCCCAAGTGACCTGAATTGTTTTTGCCATGACGCCCGCCATTTCCACTGCTGCTTCCCCCCGTTACCACGGCGTTTCCATGGTACTGCACTGGGTGCTGGCGCTGGCGCTGGCCGCCATGTTCGGTGTTGGCCTCTACATGGCGGACCTGCCGTTTTCGCCGCTGCGCCTGAAACTCTACAACTGGCACAAGTGGGCCGGCGTGGTGATCCTGGTGCTGTCGCTGGCCCGCCTGCTGTGGCGGCTCACGCACCGCCCGCCGGCCTTGCCCCGGCAGATCGAGACGGCGATGCCCACCTGGCAACTGCGGGCCTACCACGCCACCCACGGCCTGCTGTATGCGCTGTTTTTTGCCGTGCCCCTGATCGGTTGGGCCTACAGCTCTGCGGCCGGTTTTTCGGTGGTGCTGTTTGGCGTGCTGCCGCTGCCTGACTTTGTGCCGGTCGACAAGGCGCTGGCCGCGCTGATCAAGCCCTGGCATGAGTGGTCGGCCTTCGCGCTGGCCGGGCTGGTGCTGCTGCATGTAGCTGCTGCGCTCAAGCACCACTGGGTGGACCGGGACGGCCTGCTCCAGCGCATGCTGCCCGGCCGCCGTTGAGCCCGCCTCACTCATCTTTTTCACCTACGGCAATACAACGAATGAACACTTTTTCTTCTGCCCTGCGCGCTGCCAGTCTGGTGATGGCCGGCGCACTCCTTGCCGTGTCCGTTCAGGCGCAGCAAAAACTGCTTCCGACGCAAAGCGAAATTGCCTTTGCCAGCAAACAAATGGGCGTGTCGGTCGACGGCCACTTCAAGAAGTTTGATGCGCAAATCGCGTTTGACCCGGCCAAGCCCGAAGCCAGCAAGATCGCCTTTGCCATCGACATGGGCAGCGCCACGCTGGGCGCGCCCGAGTCCGATGCCGAACTGCCCAAGCCCAACTGGTTCAACGTTCCCAAGTTCCCCCAGGCCACGTTCCAGTCCGGCGCCGTCAAAAAGCTGGCGCCCGGCAAGTACGAGGTGGCCGGCAAGCTGAGCATCAAGGGCCAGGTGCGCGATGTCGTGGTGCCCGTGGCCCTGCGCCAGGCCGGCGCCGTCACCACCGCCACCGGCGCGTTTGCCATCAAGCGCCTGGCCTTCAAGATTGGCGAGAACGAGTGGGCCGACACCTCCATGGTGGCCGACGACGTGCAGGTCAAATTCAAGCTCGCGCTGACCGGCGTGGGCAAATTCTGAGTATTTTTTAAACCCCTTCCTGGAACAACACCCATGCGTAAATCAATCCTGACCCTGGCCGCCGCGACCATGCTACTGGCTGGCGTCGCCCATGCCGAAACCGCCACCTACGCGATCGACCCGACACATACTTTCGCCACGTTCGAAATCAGCCACTTTGGCACCAGCACCAACCGCGGCCGCTTCGACAAAAAAGAAGGCTCGGTGCAGCTGGACCGCGCCGCCAAGACCGGCAAGGTCGAGGTCACGATTGACGCCAAGTCCGTCAACACTGGCACCGCCGCGTTTGACAAGCACCTGCAAGGCCCCGACCTGTTTGACGCCGCCAAGCACCCCACGATCAAGTTCGTGTCCGACAAGTTCAGCTTCAACGGCGACAAGGTCTCCGAAGTCACCGGCCAACTGACGCTGCTGGGCAAAACCCTGCCCGTCACGCTCAAGGCCAACCAGTTCAACTGCTACGCCAGCCCCATGCTCAAGCGCGAAGTGTGCGGCGGCGACTTTGAAACCACGATTGACCGCACCGCCTTTGGCATGAACTACGGGGTCGACTGGGGCTTCCAGAAAAACGTCCGCCTGGTGATCCAGGTCGAAGCCGTCAAGCAGTAATTGCCTTCACGCTGGCAACCCCGCGTTGCATAAAAAAGCCCTGCAGTCAGCTGACTGCGGGGCTTTTTTGATTCGCTGCCAGCCATGACGCGCGTGACTGGTGCTGGTGCCTGGCGGCAGCACCTGGCAAGACCCCGGAGATGAAAATCCTGCCCACTGAATTCGACGGCCAGTGCATCCGCCGCGTGTACGACGAAGACACTGAGACATGGTGGTTTTCGGTGATTGACGTGGTGCAGGTGCTGACGGAGAGCACCTATGCCAATCGATACTGGTCTGATCTGAAGCGCAAATTGCCGCAGGAAGCAGGTTCTCCGCAACCGTACGAGAAAATCGTAAGGTTGAAATTAACGGCCCCGGACGGCAAGCAGCGCGACACCGATTGCGCCGAAGCCGGGACACTGCTTCGCATCGTCCAATCCGTCCCCAGCCCCAAGGCCGAGCCCATCAAACTCTGGCTCGCCAAGGTCGGCTACGAGCGCATGCAGGAGATGGCTGACCCGGCTCTTTCGCTGGACCGGGCACGTCAGACCTGGCAGCAGCACGGGCGCAGTGACAAGTGGATTCAGCAGCGCATGACAGCGGGTTCGCCCGTCAGCAATGACGGGCGTAGATTGGGCTTTTTTTATGGGGGCCGGTTCATGGTTCGTGTGCCGTTCTGGAACGGAACGGGCGGCTCGCGATGACGAAAGTATTCTGGTGATTTTCCCGTCTCGTGGTTCTAATAGCCCATCGAATAACGCTGCCCCTTGAAGTTGAAGATGGCGGTTTTGGGCTTGATTTGTTCGAGCTCCAGGCCGGGCGCGGGGTTCTCGCCTTCATGAAAAACCTGGCCGTTGATGATGAGCATGCGATGGGCGGCTGTCTCGGAATAGATGGAGCCGCTGATGGCGAGTTTGGGCACTGTCTGCCGTATGTTCTCCGGCAGTTCATTGAGTGCGGGACTGTGACTGGCCGGTGGGGCTGTGGGCGCAGCGACAAGAGACTGGGCCTGTTTTTCACGCGGGCGTTCCGCCGGGGCGGCGGGTTTGGCCGGGGTCTTTGCCAGGACGGGCGCTTTCATCGCCGCTTGGGCGTTGTTGTTGCTGGTGGTGTTGCGGTTGACCGTGGGGGCGGCCGCTGGAGGCAAGGCGCTGGCCTGCATGGCCGGGGCTACTGCTGCTGCAACAGGGGCTGTAGCGCTTGGTACTGGCGGTGAAAGCGCCGCGACCGGGGGCGTTGTGTCCGGTGAATTCGGTACCGGGAGACTTGGTTTCAGCCAGTTCCACAGCGCCAGACACAGCAATGCAATGACCACGCCGCCCAGGAGCAGCAGGTAGGGCCTGACCGTCTGGCGCAGTGCAGGGGTTGGCCGGCCCGGCGGTATGGCTTGGGTATGAAGACCCGGGACAAGCCCGTGCGCACGCTCCGAGTCGGCTCTTTTGAGTGCGTCAAGAATGAAGGACATGGGCGGTTTTCAGGTCAGGGAGGAGGTGTGTTGTGGGTTTGCAGACGAGGCTCGTCCACGCCCGTGGCACGGTTGAGCTGCATCACGGTCAGCGGGCCGGCCTGGCCGTCGGGCGTCAAGCCGTGCGCCAGCTGAAAGGCGTAAATCCGGGCGCGCAGCGCTGCCTCGTTCGGTGGCTTTGCCCCTGGTTTGGCCGTGCTGGCTGTGCCTGGAACGCGGTCCAGCTGGGCGGCCAGCCAGTCGCTGGCGGGTACGGGCAAGCCGCTGGTGGCTTTTTCGGAATAGCCTTCTGCGGCGCGCCACAGCGTGGCAAAGTCACCGCGCCAGATTTGCGCCAGCACCGGCAGCGGCAACGTGTGGGTTTGCGCGCCGATGCGCAGGGTGGCCGTTTGCGCAGTCAGTCCGGTCAATAGGGCGTAGGTGGGTGGGCCGCTCCCGTCAGACAGCGTCAGGATGCCTGGCCGGTTGAGTTCACGCAGCAGGGACAGCGGGGTCTGCTTGCTGCTGAAGCAGTACACGCGCTGCAGCAAGGCGGCGCGGCAGGCGTCCTGGCTATCCAGCGCCAAACCCCAGAGCGGGCCCAGCGCTTGCCAGGCCTGGTTCTGGGTGGGCCAAGTGGCGGCGAGAACGCCCGTGAGGCCGGCCCGGGACGGCAGCGCGGGGCTGGAAGCAGGGTTTGCCGGGCTGGATGCCGGGCGGGCGGCGGGCCCGACCGCTGTGCGTGCCACGGCTTCCGTGGGGTGCGATGGCCAGCCCATCTCGCCCATTCTGCCCACCATGGCCGCCCCGACCAGCAGCCCCGCCAGACTGGCCACGATGATCGGCACCACAGGCCAGGCGTTGACACGCTTTGCCACAGCGCCGATTCCAGCCGCTTTGCCGTCGGCGCGCTGATCCGCACCAAAAACCTCGCGCGCCGCCTGGTCCACCATGCGCCGGTCAATGCACGCCGTGCCGCTCGCATAAGCCCCGAGCAGCGCGCGGCCTGCCAGCAGATTGATGCGCCGCGGCACGCCGCGCGCGCGCTGGTGAATGCGTGCCAGGGCCTTGCTGTTGAACGGCATGGCGCCCGTCATGCCGGCCACCGCCATCCGGTGGGCCATGTACTGCGCGGTCTCTTCGGCCGACAGCGCGTCCAGGTGAAAGCGCGCAATGACCCGCTGCGCCAGTTGCTCCAGTTCGGGGCGGGCCAGCATGCTGCGCAGTTCGGGCTGGCCGATCAGCACAATCTGCAGCAGCTTTCGCTCGTTGGTTTCCAGGTTGGTCAGCAGCCGCAGCTGCTCCAGCACGTCGGCCGACAGGTTTTGCGCCTCGTCGATGATCAGCACATTGTTTTGGCCTGCCGCGTGCCCGCGCAGCAAAAACGCGTTCAGCGGGTCAATGAAATCCTTGGCGCTCGCCGCACCCTCGGGCAGGACTATATGAAATTCATCGCAAATCGAGCGCAGCAGCTCGGGCACCGACAGCTTGGGGTTAAAGATGTAGGCGACCTTGCAGTTGGCCGGAATCTGCTCCAGAAAACACCGGCACACGGTGGTTTTGCCGGTCCCGATCTCGCCGCTGAGCAGCACAAAGCCGCCGCCACCCCCCAGGCCATACAGCAGGTGCGCCAGCGCTTCGCGATGCCGCTCACTCATGAACAGGTAGCGCGGGTCAGGGGCGATGGAAAAGGGGTCCTGGCTGAGGCCGAAGAATTTGGCGTACATGCGCTGATGATAGGGGGCAGTGCTGCGAGGACGAATCGGGGGCCGGTGCATGGCAAGCAGACGGGTGGCAGGCAAGCGCCTGAATTTGCTATGAAAATAGTAGCTATAGGCGCACGTATCTATTGCGCTGTGGCTATTATTTACTTAAGAAATGGCATCCTGGAGAAGCGGATGCCGCCGCAGCCCTCAGTTCCGAAACCGCCTGCGCGTCAGCGCCAGTGCGACCCAGAACCCCACCACCGCGTACGCCACCAGCACGGCCAAGTGCAGCCCGGCTTGGGCTGGCCATTGGCCCAGGAACAGCGGCCGGATCAGCTCGACGGCGGCGGTCAGCGGCAGCCAGTCGGACACCACCCGCATCACGCCGGGCAGCTGGTCACGCGGGAAAAACACGCCGCTCAAAAACATCGTGGGCGTGAGAAACAGCGAGAAGTAGTAGGTGAAAAAGTCGTAGCCCTTGGCCAGCGCGTTGAAGATCAGCGCAATGCTGGCAAACACGATGCCCACCAGCCCGAGCAGCGGCAGGGCCAGCAGCAGCAGCGGGCTGTGGCTGATGCCCAGCGCCAGCATGACCGCCAGAATCACCGCGCTGGTGAACAGCGACTTGAAGGCGGCCCACAGCATTTCGGCCAGCACCACGTCGTCCAGCCGCACCGGCGCGTTCATGATGCCGTCCCAGGTACGCTGCACCTGCATGCGCGAAAAGGCCGAATACAGCGCCTCGAACGAGGCCGCATTCATGGCGCTCATGCAGATCGAGCCGCTGGCCAGAAACAGGATGTAGGGCACGGCGTTGCCGCCCAGCTGGACCTGCCCCACCAGCGCACCCAGGCCGTAGCCAAAGGCCACCAGCGTGATCAGCGGCTCGGCGATGTTGCCGACCAGGCTGGGCACGGCCAGCTTGCGCCAGACCAGCAGGTTGCGCCTGAACACCGGCAGCCAGCGCCCGCTCAGCTGCGGCGCGCGGAACAGCTCGCGCCAGGAGGCGGCGCGCACGGGGCTGGAGTCAGACATTATGCGTCCTCCCTGATCTGGCGGCCGGTGAGCTTGAGGAACAGGTCCTCCAGGTTGGCGGGGCGGTGCAGCGTGCGCAGTTGCGGGTGGTCGGCCAGGGCGGCCTGCAGCGGCTTGGCCGCGTGGGTGTAGAAAAACACGGTTTCGCCGCTGACTTCGGTGCGTGCGGCCAGCGCCCGGATGGGCGAGTCCATCAGCGCCAGCGCGCCTTCGCCATAGACCTCGATCACGTCGGGCTCCAGGTTGCGGGCAATCAGGTCGCGCGGCGCGCCTTCGGTCATTTTCTGGCCATGGTCCAGCACCAGCAGCCGGTCGCACAGGCGCTCGGCCTCGTCCATGAAGTGGGTCGTCAGCAAGATCGATTTGCCCTGCTGCACCAGCCGCTGCAGGCGTTCCCACATCAGGTGGCGGGCTTGCGGGTCCAGGCCGGTGGTCGGTTCGTCGAGCAGCAGCAGTTGCGGGTCGTTGACGAGGGCGCGCGCCAGGCTCAGGCGCCGCTTCATGCCGCCCGACAGCTCGCTGAGCTTGGCGTTGGCCTTGTGGGTCAGCGAGGCAAACTCCAGCAGCTGCGGGATGCGCGCCTTGATCACGGCGTCCTTCATGCCGAAGTAGCGGCCAAACACCAGCAGGTTTTCAGCGCAAGAAAAGTCCGGGTCCAGGCTGTCGAACTGGCTGACAATGCCCAGCTTTTCCTTGATGGCCAGCGCGTCTTGCGGCATCTGCAGGGCAGGCGCCGCAGCGCCGTGGGGAAAGTAGGAAATTTGCCCGGCGTCCGGCCTGGTCAGCCCCAGGCACATGCGGATGGTGGTGGTTTTTCCGGCGCCGTTGGGGCCGATCACGCCCAGGCATTCGCCCGGTGCAATCGAAAAAGACAGCTGATTGACCACGGTGTTGCTGCCGTAGCGCTTGCTCAGGTTGGAGACTTCAAACAGGGGCGGACTCATGGCGCTATTGTGCCCATCCGCGGCGCTGCTTTGCCGCCGCGCCTGGCCCTTCAGGCGTCGTCGCCATAGTCATGGTCGGGGTGGTTGACCGTGCTCAGCTTCCAGTAGCCCCGGCCCACGATCTGGCTGCGCGCCACACCCAGCTCGTCCGTCAGCAGCGCGCGCAGGCGGCGCATGGCGCCCGCCTCGCAGGCCAGGTAAATGGCCGCGTCGGCGGCGGGTGTGCCGGCCTGGCGCAGGGCGGCTTCGAGCGCCCGGCCGGCATGGCAGTTATCGGGACCGCGCACGACCCACTGCACATCGAGTGGTGCAGGGCTGGCCAGGGCGCGCTGCTCGGCGGCGCTGGCCACTTCCACCAGCACGCGCGCGCGCGCCGTGGCCGGCAGGCGGGCCAGAATGGTTTCAAACGCCGGCAGCGCGCTGTCGTCGCCCACCAGCAGGTGCTCGGTCGCCTGCAGCGGCAGCGGGTAGCCGGGGCCGGGCCCCATCAGAAACAGCACCTGCCCCACCTGCGCTTGCGCCGCCCAGGTCGAGGCCGGGCCTTCGCCGTGCAGCACAAAATCCACGTCGACTTCCCCTGCCTCGGGCCGCACCGCCAGCGGGGTGTAGGTTCGCATGGTTTTGGCGCGCGGGCCGTCGGGCAGCGGTCGGGTGGGCTCGGTCTGGCCGGGCTCGGGAAAGATCAGCTTCATGTAACTGGCCGGGTCGTTGACGGCAAACCCTTCCAGCTCGGCGCCGGTCAGCGTGATGCGGCGCATGGCGGGGCTCAGCACCTGGACGCGGCTGACCTGCACGCGGCGCGGCGGGCGGCGCTTGCGCGGGGCGGTGTCAGGGGTCGGTGTGGCGGCGGGTTGGGGCATGGGGCGCTTTCTATCGGGCCCGGGGCGGGCCGCTGGACGGGGTGGCAGGTGAGAATGATTGTCAACTAAAAGGCATCTTCGGGTCGCGGGCAAGGGTTTAGCCGGATGGCGGTGAAGGCTTGCAGTAAAGTAGCCGGGCGCGAGCGTGCTGCTCACGCCCCCTTACCCCTGCGGTTTTTGTGCCATTTTTTCTTAATTCCACCAACGCTTATGACCACCCTCGGAACCCCTTTGTCCCCCCACGCCACCAAAGTCATGCTGCTCGGTTCGGGCGAGTTGGGCAAGGAAGTGCTGATTGCGCTGCAGCGCCTGGGCGTGGAAACCATGGCCGTCGACCGCTACGACCACGCGCCCGGCCAGCAGCTGGCCCACCATGCGCGCACCATCACCATGAGCGACCCGGCGCAGCTGAAAAGCCTGATTGAAACCGAGCGCCCGCACCTGGTGGTGCCCGAGATCGAGGCGATTGCCACGGCCATGCTCGAAGAACTCGAAGACGCCGGCACGGTGCGCGTGATTCCCACGGCCCGGGCCGCGCGCCTGACCATGGACCGCGAAGGCATTCGCCGGCTGGCCGCCGAAACGCTGGGCCTGCCGACCAGTCCCTATGTGTTTTGCGATTCGCTGGCCGAGCTGCAGGCGGCGATTGACGCCCACATTGGCTACCCCTGCATCGTCAAGCCGGTCATGAGCTCGTCGGGCAAGGGCCAGAGCAAGATTGCCGCACCGGGCGACGTGCAGGCCGCCTGGGACCACGCCATGGCCGGTGGTCGCGTCAGCCACGGCCGCGTCATCGTCGAAGGCTTCATTGACTTTGACTACGAAATCACCCAGCTCACGGTACGTGCGCTGGGGGCCGATGGACAGGTTGAAACGCATTTTTGCGAGCCGATTGGCCACCTCCAGGTCAATGGCGACTACGTGGAAAGCTGGCAGCCGCACCCGATGCAGCCGGCCGCCCTGCAAAAAAGCCGCGACATCGCCAAGGCCGTGACCGACAACCTGGGCGGCCAGGGCGTGTTTGGCGTGGAGTTGTTCGTCAAGGGCAACGACGTGTGGTTCAGCGAAGTCAGTCCGCGCCCGCACGACACCGGCATGGTGACCATGGCGACGCAGTGGCAGAGCCAGTTTGAACTGCACGCGCGCGCCATCCTGGGCCTGCCGGTCAACACCGCGCTCAAGAGCCCGGGCGCCAGCGCCGTGATTTATGGCGGCGTCGATGCGGCCGGCATTGTGTTTGACGGCGTGGCCGAGGCGCTGCGCGTGCCGGGCACCGACGTTCGCCTGTTCGGCAAGCCTGAGAGTTTCGTCAAGCGCCGCATGGGCGTGGCGCTGGCTTTTGACCCCGCGCTGGACGTGGCGCGGGCGCGGGCCAAACAGGCCGCCGCGCTGGTCAAGCCCCGCGCGGCCAGTTAATGGCCAGGTGTGAAACCCGGAGATGTTGATTTGAACGGTGAGATGTTTACGTTTGGGGATGATGCGTCGTGGGTCGTCTTGCTGGCGGCCCTGCTGGGCGTGGTCGTGGCCTTGATCGTGCACCGTGTGGGTGCCGCCCTTTTGCAAAGGATCACGCGCGGCAATCCGGTGGCCCGCGCGGTGGCTGACAGCTGCTGGCGCCCGGCCCGGGTGGCGCTGCCGCTGCTGGCGCTGCAAAGCGTCTGGCAGGCGGCCCCCGACCATCTGCCCTTGATCGACCAGGCCCGGCATGGCAATGGCTTGCTGTTGCTGGCGGCGCTGACATGGCTGGGGTTGCGTGCCTTGCGGGGCGCGACGCAAAGCGTGGCAGCCCGCCATTGCGCCGATGGGGCCGACGACCTGAACGCGCGCAGCATTCACACCCAGACGCGCCTGCTGGTGCGGATTGCCAACTTTGTGATCGTGGTGACTGGCCTGGCGTTGATGCTGATGACCTTTCCGGGGGCGCGGCAGATTGGCGGAAGTTTGCTGGCGTCTGCCGGTGTGCTGGGTATCTTGGCCGGTATTGCGGCGCGGCCGGTGTTCAGCAACGTGATCGCCGGGCTGCAACTGGCGATCTCGCAGCCGCTGCGCATCCATGACGTGCTGATCGTGCAGGGCGAGTGGGGAACCGTGGAAGAGATCACCGGAACCTATGTGGTGCTCAAGATCTGGGACGAACGCCGCCTGATCATTCCCCTGCAATGGTTCATGGAAAACCCGTTCCAGAACTGGACCCGCAGCAGCGCCCAGATTCTGGGGGCCGTCACGATCTGGGTCGACTACCGCATGCCGCTGGAGCCCCTGCGCCAGGCGGCCCAGCGCGCCTGCGACGCGGCGCCCGAGTGGGACAAACGCCTGTGCCTGCTGCAGATGCTGGAGGCCGGGGAGCGCAGCATGCAGTTGCGTGTGCTCGTCAGTTCTGCCAATTCGGCCCTGAACTGGGACTTGCGCTGCAAGGTGCGCGAAGCGCTGGTTGACTGCATGCAGCGCGACTATCCGCAGCATTTGCCGATGATGCGGGCCGATGTGACGGAGACGCCTAACAGAAATCCGGGAAAACTGCCTGTTTTGTGAAGGCGCCAGCGCCGCTTGACGGACAAGATGGCATCTGTTGACTCCTGTTTTAATAGCTGCTTGCGCCCGCTGGTATTGGGCTTGAGGCCAATTTGATGATTAATTGTAGGCCGGCTTGGCGACGCGTAGCCCGACACGCCGCCGACACCTCGCTAGGCGCCCGGGCCGGGCTCGCGAAGCGCCAGGCTCAGCTGGTCGACCAGCTCCGCCCAGTCGGCATCGTCCAGTTTTTCCTCCCTCAAGAAGGCCGACTGCGCGGGTGTCCAGAACGGCGCGTCGGGCAGATCAATACCGGCCGCCAGCGGTGCATGCGCGGCGATGAACTGCGCAATCGCTGGCGCGTCGGCAGGCAGGCCCAGCTGGGCAAACAGTTCGCTAAAGCGATGAATCGGTTGGTCCATGGTGGTCCTCAGAGTAGTTCAATTGCCAGCGCAATGCCCTGGCCGCCCCCAATGCACAGCGTGACAATGCCGCGCTTGAGGCCATCGCGCTGCATCGAATGCATCAGGCGCGTGGCCAGCACCGCACCGCTGGCGCCTATGGGGTGGCCGTGGGCAATGGCGCCGCCTTCCACGTTGACAATATCTTCGGCAAAGCCCAGTTCGCGCAGGCAGGCCAGCGTGATCGCGGCGAAGGCTTCGTTGATCTCGACACGGTCCACATCCGACACCGCCCAGCCCGCCCGCGCCAGTGCCTGACGCACCGCAGGCACGGGCCCCAGACCAAACATGCCGGGCTCGACCGCCCCGATGCCATACGACACCAGGCGCGCCAGCGGCTGGAGTCCATTGGCCTCGGCCCATGGCCTGTCGGCCACGACCATTGCTGCCGCGCCCGAGTTCAGGCCGGGTGCGCTGCCTGCGGTAATGCTGCCTTCCTTGCGGAACGCCGGTTTGAGCTTGGCCAGCGACTCGGCGGTGGTGTCGGGCCGGTTGTGCTCGTCCTTGTTGAAGACCGTGGGGCCTTTGCGCCCGGGCACTTCGACCGCCGCGATTTCCGCCTCGAACTTGCCCGCCGCCTGCGCCGCCGCAAAGCGCTGCTGCGAACGCAGCGCCCAGCGGTCCTGGTCTTGCCGCGAAATGGCGTGCTGCGTCACCAGGTCTTCGGTATGCCAGCCGGAATGCTGGCCGCTGAAAGCGTCGTTCAGGCCGTCGTAGAGCATGCTGTCGAACAGCGTCACGTCGCCCATGCGTGCGCCCCAGCGGCCTTGCGGCAGCAGGTAGGGCGCGCGGTCCATGTTCTCCATGCCGCCGCCAATGGCGCAGGCCAGCATGCCGGACCAGATTTCCAGGGCCGCGCTGACGATGCCCTGCGCGCCCGAGCCGCAGACGCGGTTCACGGTCAGCGCAGGCACGTCCACCGGCAGTCCGGCGGCGACGCCGGCCTGGCGCGCCGGGTTCATCTTCACGCCGGCCTGGATCACGTTGCCCATGACCAGCGTTTGCACCTTGTCGGCCGTGAGCCCGGCGCGCTTGAGCGTCTCGCGTATCACCGCCGCGCCCAGGTCGGGCGCGGGAACGTCTTTCAGGCTGCCGCCATAGGTGCCGATGGCGGTACGCACGGGGTGGCACAGCACGACTTCGATTTTTTGCATGGTCTGTCTCCTTGAAGCGATGGCCTCGGATGGCCGGGGGTGAAAGTCGGAATGCAGTAAAAAATTCGGCAGGCGCGCCGATGATGGTCAGCGAGCAGTCGCGTTCCCGGGAAGCTCCTGCACCGGCGCCGGAAAATCCTCTCCATAGCGCCGCATTTCAGTCGCCCGACAAGGCCGTCAGCAACTTAGCGTGCGGTGTAGCCGCCATCGATCACCAGTTCGGTGCCCGTGACAAATTTGGATTCGTCCGAGGCCAGATAAACCACGCCCATGGCGATGTCGTCGGGCTCGCCGACATGGCCCAGCGGGTGCAGGGCGTCCAGCGCCTTGCGGCCGGTGTCGGCTTCGCTGCCTTGGCCTGTTAGAAAATCTTCCACCAGCGGCGTCCAGATGAAGCCGGGGTGAACCGAGTTGACGCGGATGCGGTCTGGTGCGTAGATCAGTGCGTCGGTCTTGGACATCAGCCGCACCGCGCCTTTGGACGCATGGTAGGGCGGTAAATCGGGTGCGCCGACCAGGCCATAAATCGAGGACAGGTTGATGATGCTGCCGCCGCCGGCGCGCTTGAGGTGGGGAATGGCGTGCTTCAGGCCAAAGAACACGCCCTTGACGTTGACGGCCTGCACCTTGTCCCATTCCGCTTCAGTGATTTCGTGCGTCGGTTTGCTGACCCCGGCAATGCCGGCGTTGTTAACCAGTACATCGAGCCGGCCAAAATGCGCGGCAGCCTCGTCGGTGGCGCTTTGCACATTCGCCTCACTGCTCACGTCCACATGCCAGTAGCGCGACAAAAAACCGCGCCCGACCAGTTCGGCGGCCAGGGCTTCGCCCTCCTGGTCAAGCACGTCAAACAGCGCAATCGATGCACCTTCTTCAGCCATGCGAATGGCGCAGGCGCGCCCTATGCCGAGTGCTGCGCCGGTGACGATGGCGACCTTGCCTTGGAGTCTGTTCATGAAAAAGTTTCCTTCAAGTAGTGGATGCGCCATTAAGACAGCGGACGGGCGCGCCACCGTTGCGTTACATCAAAGCTTGAGCCAATGGCCGGAAAAGCTGCGCCGCAAGCCCAACCCTTTAACTGCAGCCAGCGCCCGCCCGCAGCCTGCACCGCTGCGCATAAGCGGGCGACTCCAGCTGCAGCGTGACGTGGCGGATCTCGAAGTGCTCGTGCAATTCGTGCTCGGCCTCCTGCAAGACAGCGCTGGTGTCGGTGCCCTGGTCTTTGAGCACCAGGTGCGCCGTCAGCGCGACTTCAGAGGTGCCCATGGCCCAGACATGCAGGTCGTGGACGTCTGCAACGCCCGGCAATGCCATCAGCAGCGCGCGCACCGCCGCCAGGTCCACGCTCTCGGGCACGCCGTCAAACAGCAGGTGCAGCGACTGCCGGAACAGGCTCCAGGTGCCCAGCACAATTACCACCGCAATCGCCAGGCTCATCACCGGGTCTATCCAGTCCCAGCCCTGCCACAGATACAGCGCGCCGCCTATCACCACGCCCAGCGACACCAGCGCGTCGGCCGCCATGTGCAAAAAGGCGCCGCGTATGTTCAGGTCGCCTTTGCGCCCGCGCATGAACAGCAGCGCCGTGGCAGTGTTGATCACAATACCGACACCGGCCACGGCGATGATGGTCCAGCCTTCGGTCGCCTCGGGCGTGCCCAGGCGGGTGACCGCTTCCCAGGCCAGCGAACCCATGGCCACCAGCAGCAGCAGGGCGTTAAAGAACGCAGCCAAAATGGAGGCGCGCTTCCAGCCATAGGTGTGGCGGGCATTGGGCCGCAGCTTGCCGGCCAGCGCACCGCCCCAGGCCAGCACCAGGCCGGCGACGTCGCTCAGGTTGTGGCCGGCATCGGCCAGCAGCGCCAGCGAGTTGATCTTCCAGCCGTACCAGGCCTCTATCGCCACAAACGCCAGGTTCAACGCAATGCCAATCGCAAAGGCGCGGTTGAAGCTTGCGGGGGCGTGGCTGTGACCGTGGTCATGATCATGCGCGGCGCTCATGGGCGGGCACCTTGGGTACGGGGCGGTTTCATCGTTGGCGTAGCGGGCATGAAAGCTTTCATGGATGTGAGCGGGGTGATGGCGCTGCCATTGTGGCCCCACGGTGTTTCAGCGGGCGGTGCGGGGTGGCTGCAGCCGGGGCCCGGCGCGCCGCACCAGTTCTAGCCACAGGCCGCACAGCAGCAGCTGGCTGGCCACCACGGCCAGGCCCGCCGCGCCGGGCAGGCCCAAACCCAGTCCCATCAGCTGGCGCAACCACGGCAGGCCCAGCACCGCCGCCAGCAGCAGGAGCGCGGCGGCGGCCATGCGCCCCAGCCAGGGGTTGGCGGCGGTGATGCCCCTGAGCGCCGGCCGCGTCAGGTCGCGGTTGGCCAGGATCAGCAGCAGCACGCTGAGCACCAGCGTGCCAAAGACCACGGCGCGCCCCTCGGCCACGCGCCAGCCTTGCCCGGCCAGCCAGGCCTGTCCGGCCAGCAGCACGGCGGCAACGCCCAGGCCCTGCAGCACCGCGTAGCCCAGCACGGCGGCGGCAAACGGCGAGTCCGCCACCGGGCGCGGCGGCCGCACCATCAGGCCGGGGTCCTCGGGTTCGGCCTCCAGCACCACCGCGCAGGCCGGGTCAATCAGCAGCTGCAGCAGCACGATGTGCACCGGCAGCAGCAGCGCCGGCCACTGCAGCAGCGTGGGTACCAGCGCCAGCGCAATGATGGGCACATGCACGGCAAACACAAAGCGTGTGGCCTTGCGGATGTTGTCGTCAATCTGCCGGCCCTGCCGGATGGCGGCCACGATGCGGGCAAAGCTGTCGTCCAGCAGCACCAGCGCGGCCGCTTCACGGGCCACGTCGGTGCCGCGCTCGCCCATGGCAATGCCCACGTCGGCGGCTTTGAGCGCCGGTGCGTCGTTGACGCCGTCGCCCGTCATGGCGACCACCTCGCCGCTGGCGCGCAGCAGCTGCACCAGGCGCAATTTGTGCGCCGGCAGCAGGCGGGCGCACAGGTCCACCTGTTTGAGCCGCTCACCCAGCGCTGCGTCATCGAGCGACGCGATTTCCATTCCGGTGATGACCTCGGGCCGCTCCGACAGGCCGACCTGGCGCGCAATGGCGCGGGCGGTGGCGGGGTGGTCGCCGGTCATCATGATCACGCGCACGCCAGCCTGCCGGCATTCGGCCAGCGCGGCCGCCACCTCGGGGCGCGGCGGGTCGGCCAGTCCGACCAGGCCGAGGAATTCAAAGTCAAAGTCGTGCTGGCTGTGCGGCCAGGTCGGCGCGGCATCAGGGGCGGGCGCCGCGCCCGTCCAGCGCCCCCGTGCCACACCCAGCACGCGCAGGCCGCGCTCGGCCATGGCCGCCACTTGGCGCTGGATGGCTTCCCACTGCGCAGCGCCCAGATGGCACAGGTCGGCCACGGCTTCGGGGGCGCCCTTGGTGGCCAGTAAAAACTGCGACGGGTCGGCGCTCGCAAACACCCGCGTCATGGCCAGGATTTCGCCCGACAGCGCGTATTCGAACGCCGGCACGCGGCCGTCGTGCACATGCTCGGTGCCTGCCAGCCAGCGGTGGCCAAACTGCTGGATCGCCTTTTCCATCGGGTCGAACGGATCGCCCGGCGTGGCCAGCATCGCAAATTCTGTCAGCAGGTGAAAGGACTCCGGCAGCTCGGTGGCGCTGTCGGGCGTGAAATGCGCGTCGGTGGTCGCCAGTTCGGCCACGGCCATGCGGTTCAGGGTCAGCGTGCCGGTCTTGTCCACCGCCAGCACGGTGATGGCGCCCAGCGCCTCGACCGCCGAGACACGCCGTGTCAGCACTTTTTGCTTCGAGATGCGCCAGGCGCCCAGCGCCAGAAACACGGTGAGGATGACCGGTATTTCCTCGGGCAGGACGGCCATGGCCAGCGCGATGCCGCTCAGCAGGCTCTCCAGCAGCGGCCGGCCGTTCCACCACCAGCCCAGCAGCACCTGGGCGCCGGCGAGTACCAGGGCGGCCAGCCCCAGGCGCCGCACCAGCCGGCGCGAGGCCGTTTGCAGCGCCGACGGCGGCTCTACCGTGGCGGCCAGGTCGGCGCCAATGCGGCCGACCGCCGTGGCGCTGGCGGTGGCTTGCACCTCGGCCAGACCAGTGCCCCGTGTCACGACCGTACTCGCGAAGAGTGTGGCCCCCACGCTGGTCGCTTCGCTCACTGCGATGGACCCCACGCGCAGTGCATCGGGCGTCTTGGTCACCGGCACAGCCTCGCCGGTCAGCAGCGACTCGTCCACCTCCAGCAGGCCGTCCAGCAGCCGTGCGTCGGCGGCGATGCGGTCGCCTTCGCGCAGCACCAGTACATCGCCGCGCACCACGTCGCGCCCGGCGATACGCAGTGGCTGCCCGTCCCGCAGCACCAGCGCGCGCGGGGCCGACAGGTCGCGTAGCGACTCCAGCGCGCGCTGCGTCTTGCGCTCCTGCGCCAGCGTGATGCCGATGACGACGAACACAAAGCCCAGCAAAAACAGCGCCTCGGCCCGGTCGCCCAGCGCCAGGTAAATGCCGCCAGCGGCCAGCAGCATCAGGAACATCGGCTCTGTGATGACCTCGCGCAGAATCGCCGCGCCGGATTTTGGCGCGCTGCCGGGCAGCAGGTTCGGACCGTCGGCGGCCAGGCGCAACGCCGCTTCGGCGCTGCCCAGGCCCTGCGGCGCGGGCAAGTCCCCGGGCGGCTGCATGGCGCTGCCGAACACCTGCGCGCGGATCTGCGCCCACTGCGCCTGGCTCGGGGTTGCTTCTTCATCGATCGCCAGCGCCGCGTGCAGGTCTAGCCGGCCTTGTGCATCAAACACCAGCCAGCTGCAGGTTTCGTTGACGACGTCCTGCGGTTGGCTACCAACGATGCGCAAGTACCAGTCCACCAGCATCAGCCGAAGGCCGGCAAACTCGGGGGCGGCCGCTTGATGGCGGGCCAGCGCCACATAGCGCGCATGCGCCAGCGGCTGCACGCTGGCGCCTTCGCCCAGCACAAACAGGCGGGTTTCATGGTCCGCTGCTGCGCCTGCGCTGGTGGCCTCTGTCATGTTGGCCCGGCGTACACCGGTGCAAAGCCGCCGCCCGGCGTGCGGAAGTTGGTGGTCTGGCCCTGGTAGAGTCGCGCCGCCACCCACTGCACCTGGCCGTCGTAGGTGTAGTCGCGCAGGTCAAACTTCAGCACCTGCGCCGGTTCCTGGTCTGAAATGGTGCGCTCGCCGGGCACGACCAGCGCCTGCGCCACATAACCGCCCGCCAGAATTTCCTGCCAGACGCGCTGCGTCAGCTTGTCGCCCCGGTAGGCGGCGCGGCCGCCAAAGCCGGCAAACGGCTTGAAGAACAGGCGCTTGCGGTCCCGCCACAGCCGATCGGCCTGCGCCGGGTCCACCACTTCGGTGTGCGGAATGCCGGCCAGCAGCACCGCCTGCGTGGCGGGCGGCACGTCCAGTGCCTGCAGCCGCGCCGCATCGCTGAGCAGCGCCAGGTTGCGCTTGTCGGCATACAGGGTGTGCGCCTGCGGGTGCGGCGTCAGCACCGCAGCGTGCTGCAGGTAGGCCTCCCGCAGTGTGGCGCTGGCGGGCGTGGCCAGCGCAAAATCCGTCAGCCGGTTGTAGACCAGGTCAATCGCCAGTTCGCCATGGCGCAGCACGCCGCCGCGCAGGCTGAACTCGGCCGGGTCGGCAATCACCGCCTGCAGCCCGTGCCGCTTGAACAGTTGCTGGAACAGCAGGAATTCGGGGTACAAATACTGCTGGGCCGGGGCGTCGTCGACGATGGCAATGCTGCGCAGCGGCCGGCCGTGGCCGGACAGCGCCCATTCGCGCCGGAACATCGCCACGATGCGCTCCTCCAGCGCATCGGCCGTGGCCGGCGTGGGCACCAGCGCATCCATGGCCGGGCAGCAGGCCCGCTGCGCCCGCGCCAGCACGGCGTTGAGCAGCGCGCCGCCCGCGTTGGTGTTGATCTCGATCAGCCCAAAGCCGCCTTCGGTGACATGAAAGTCGTAGCCAAAAAACACGCCCAGCGCGCCGCCCGGGTCGTGCCGCGCCAGGTCGGGCGACTGGGCCAGCACCGCCGCCCGGTAAGCCGGCAGCGCCACCACCGACTCGATCGCCTGCACCAGCGCGGCCATGCGCGCCAGGTGGGCGGGCGACACAAACACCGGCCGCGCCGCAAACAGGTAGGGGCAGCGCTCCTTCACCAGTTCCAGCAGGCCGGGCTGGCCCATCTCGGATTCCAGCGCCCGGCCCAGCGCGTCGGTGTCCAGGCTGATGCAAAAGCACTCGCTGTTGAGCGCTTGGACCGATACACCGTGCCGTTCCGCGATCGCGGGCAGCGCAGCCGGCAGGGAATGCGTGAAGGCGGTCATTTCACCTTGCCCAGCGCCACCCGGAACTCTTCCAGCTTGGCTTCATAGGCCTCGGCCTCGCCGTATTCCAGGAAACGGTTGTAGCGCCCGTGCGTGCCCAGTATTTTGTGCGCGTGCTTGATCGGGCAGAAATATTGCTCTGTGCGGGCCAGGATTTCCGTCATGTAGGCCATCAGTCCGTTGCCGTACTCGCAGTAGGTGCAGTGGAATTTCTCGATGGAATTGAGGTAGCCCAGATGCCGCCGGTCAAAAACCAGGTAGTCCCTGCGCCGGACCCGGGTGATGCCATAGATGGGAAAGCAGAGCCACTGGTAGAAGGTGACGCAGACATCCAGCATCAGCAGCGGGACCGCCATGCCGTAGATCAGCGGGCCGGTGATCAGGTTCTGCGGCCGGTCGCGCACCAGCCAGCGCAGCAGGCCGGTCTTGAGCTTGCGGTGCGCCTGGCTCACTGATTGCTCGAATTCGATGCGCTTGCCCTTGATCTGGAAGAACATCCGGCTTTCCTGCGCCTGCACCGCGGTACGCAATTCCGCCTCAAGCGCGGCCATCTGAAGCAGTATTTCGTTGATTTTTTCGTTCATGCGCCGCAGCATACGCTATGGGCTGTAGCTGGTGCATGCGTCGCCAGCCGGGGTGCTTTGGCGCTGCCAGCCATCATGGCGGGACGCGCCTACCGTGCTGAAACACCAGCACCTCGCCGGGCGGCAGCGCAATCCAGGCTTCATCCGTCGTCAGGGGCTGGGTGGCGATCAGGCTGACGTGCCGGGCGCCGCCTTGCGCGAGTTCCAGCGCCACGCGCAGGACGGGGTTGCCAAAGGATTCGCGGGGCGCCAGGCATTGCCGCTCGATGTAGAACAGCTTGGTTGAACAGTGCGCGTAGAGATACGCGCTGTCGGACAGCAGGAAGTTGGCCGCGCCATGCTGTGCCAGCGCGTTGGCCCAGTGCTGGATGACCGGCAGTTTTTTGTGTAAATTCAGCACCTCGCCGGGCGCCAGGGCCTGGCGCAGGCGGTCCATCAGGGCGCAAAATGCCCGTTCCGAGTCGGTCTCGCCCAGCGGAAAGTTCCAGCTCGGTGCCAGGCGGCTGTCGTCCAGAACGCCCGGCAGGTTGCCGTTGTGCGCAAACACATGGCAAGCGCCGTACAGCTCGCGCGCAAACGGATGCGTGTTGGTGTACGACGTGACCCGCGGCACGCTGGCCAGCCGAATATGCGACAGCACGATTTCGCTGCGAAACTCGTGCGCTTCCACAAAGCGCAGGTAGGGGCTGTCGGCAGCGGGCGCCGCTTCCTTGATCAGGCGAAAGTCGCGGCCCTCCTTGAAGGCAATGCCCCAGCCGTCCTTGTGCGGGCCCAGCCGGCCGCCGCGCTCGCCAAACACGCCGAGCGAGACCGTGACGGTGGCGGGCGCGTCGCTGGACAGCGCAAAGAGTTCACACATGGCGGGTCTTTCTCGGTAAAAGCGGTGGGCGGGCAGGGGCTGCAGACCATGGCACGGCGTTCACAGTAAAAGATGATGCAGCAACCTGACTGTAGCCCTGGCTATGGCATTTGAACAAACCGCAGCGTCAGCTTGCGGGCCAGTGGTGCCAAAAAGTAGATCGCCGGCACGGCAACCACGTAGGCCACTGCATAGGCCTTGGCCCACGCCCACACAAAATCAGTTTTCCAGCCGAGATTGAGCAGCGTGATGACAAAGGTCATCAGGAACACCATCATTGCGCCCATCAACAGCGAAAAAACAAGGTGAAAGCGGGGAGGTGAAAGTTTGGTCATCGTTAAAGCATTGGGTGGTGAGCGAAAAACGGCGTTACACGGTCAGGGCCTGTGCCGACTACTACAAGCCGCCTCAGCAGCAGCCAGTGCCGGCACCGGCACTGCTTGGCGCGCATTCGGTGTCGCAGCAGCCCGTTGCGCAGGCTGCGGCTTCAAGGCGCTGGCCAATCACAGGAAACCCTTTTTGCATCCACTTCAGAACGCCTCCGCTCAGGTTGCTGACCCGGGTGAAGCCGTGGAACTGCAAAAAGTAAGTCGCCTTCAGGCTGCGGCCGCCGCCTTCGCACACCAGCACGATGTCGCGGTCTTGGGGCAACTCGCTCCAGCGGGTTTCAAGCGCCAGCAACGGGATGTTCACGAGGTCGGGCACATCAAACGCCAGCGCTTTCACCTCGCGCGGCTCGCGTACATCCACCAGCAACGCGCCTGCGTTGGCCAGGCGACGGGCGGTGGTGGGGCAGACTTCTTTGGCTTCCTGCAACATGGTTTTTTCTCCATTCAGGCCGTGGCGCTCAGCCATTGCTCGATCTTGTCACGGCTGGGCACGCCGCCGGCATGCACCACCTTGCCGTTGATGACGACGCCGGGCGTGCTCATCACGCCGTAGCCCATGATGTCGCGCAACTCCTCGACCTTTTCGAGCTTGACGGTGACGCCTTTGGCTTGCGCGATCTGGTCAATCAGCGCGATGGTTGCTTTGCAGTTCGCGCAACCGGTGCCGAGTACTTTGATGTCCATGAGGATTCCTTTTTGAGCGTTAAAAAATTAGCAGCACTTGCTTGAAGTGCCCGACGTGCCGGTACCGCAGGCGCTGGTGGCGTCCTTCAGGCCCAGGGCTTTCATGATTTTGGCCGCCGGGCAAAAGCCGGTAAAGCCCATCTGGAACAGGTTGGCGCCGACAAAAGCGGTAAGCCACAACCAGCTCATCTGCGCCAGGTTGATCTGGCCGCTGAAGTGGGCGGCGGCCAGGCTGGCCATGACCATGAAGCCGGCAAAAATACTGACAGCGCGGTTAACGGACATAGAAGTCTCCTTTGAAGTTGACGCGAAAAATGGGATTACAGAACAGCGTTGAATACAAAACCCACCAGCAAAATCCCGCTGGCCACCACCGCCACAAAGGCGGCAATCAGCCGCACCTTGAGCACCTTGCGCAGGATGATCATCTCGGGCAGCGACAGCGCAATCACGCTCATCATGAAAGCCAGCACCGTGCCGAGTGCCGCACCCTTGGCCAGCAGCGCCTGCACGATCGGGATCACACCGGCCGCGTTGGTGTACATCGGCACGCCCATCAGCACCGCCAGCGGCACCGACCACCAGGCCTCCTTGCCCATGAAACTGGCCATGAAGTCTTCCGGCACATAACCGTGGATCAGGGCGCCCAAGGCAATACCGCCCAGGATGTAGGGCCAGACCTTGCCCACGATCTCGTGCACAGCGGCAAAACCGCCCTGGATGCGGTCGGCCAGCGCGGCACCGGCGTCTTCAAACTGGGCTGAGGTCCTGGGCATGTCGCGCACCCAGTCTTCCAGGTAGGCTTCCATCTTGAGGCGGCCCATGATCCAGCCGGCCACGATGGCCACGCTCAGCCCCAGGCCCAGGTAGAGCAGTGCCACCTTCCAGCCGAACATGCCGAACAACAGCGTCAAGGCGACTTCGTTGACCATGGGCGCCGAGATCAGGAACGAGAACGTCACGCCCAGCGGCACGCCGGCCTGCACAAAGCCAATGAACAGCGGCACCGCCGAACAGGAGCAGAACGGCGTGACGATGCCCAAAGACGCGGCCATCACATTGGCCACGCCCTCGCTGCGCCCGACCAGCAGCGCGCGGGTGCGCTCCGGCGTGAAGTAGCTGTTGACCATGCCCATGACGAACACCACGCCGGTCAGCAGCATCAGCACCTTGGGCGTGTCGTACAAGAAGAACTGCAGCGCGCCGCCCAGGTGGCTGGCGCGGTCGACCGGCAAGGCGGCGACCAGCGCTTCAGAACCAGGCAGCAGCGTCTGGTACAGGCCCAGCCAGGCGATGGCGGCCAGAATCAAAAAGGCCACGGGCTGGCGCAGCGGCCAGGATTTTTGCGGGGTGGTAACGGTATCCATGCTCATGAAGACGAGCGAAGCACCGAAAAGACGCGCCCGGGTGCAAAAATTTATAAGAAAAAGGCCGCTGGCGCACAGGGGGTGGGCGCAAGAGGCTATCAAAACAAGAGCGTTATTCGCGCTCCATTTCCAGGTAAGTCTGGTTGGCCAGCTGCGGTATCCAGACGTCGGCGTGCTTCAGGTGGGCAAACGGCTGGCCGTCAAAGCTTTTGACGGCGGCGCTGAGGTCGGTGCCGTCATCGACCGCTTTTTTCATGTGCGCGCGCAGGGCCCGCAGCAGGTCGCGGGTTTGGGCTTGCGCGGTGGCCAGGTTAGTGACCTTGCCGTGGCCGGGCACGATGATTTTCGGCTTCAGTTCGTCAATCACCGCAAACGAGGCCAGCCAGGTTTTGCTGCGGCTCACCGGGTGCAGGCCCAGCACGCGGTCGACATAGACCACATCGCCTGTGAACAGCACGCTCTTTTGCGGCAGCCACACCAGCATGTCGCCCGGCGTGTGGCCGCCGCCCCGGTGCTTCAGCTCAATCACGGTGCCGCCCAGTTCCAGCCGCGTGTCCGGGTCCTTGAGCCAGCGCGTGGGCAGTGTCGGCACGGTGCCGTCCAGCCGTTCCTTTAAAACCTGCAACCCCGCCAGGTGCTCGCCCGCGCGGGCGCTCATGTCGGCTTCGGCCGCAGCGTGGGCGATGGATGCAATGCCTTGCGCCTTGAAGTAACCGTTGCCCAGCCAGCGGTGGTCCTGGTCACCGGTGTTGATGACCCACTGGATGGGCTGGGTCGTGACTTTCCTGGCCGCTTCATGAATCTTTTTGGCCGACTGAAAACTGGCGCCGCTGTCGATCAGCACCGCGCCCGCTGGCGTGACCACCAGGCCGATATTGGCGTTCAGGCCTTCGTTCTCATACGTCCGGCCCTCCGTGTCGCCAATATAGGCGTACACGCCGTCGGCCACGGGGCTGAACACGACTTCCACCGCCCAGGCCGGCAGGGCGATCAGGGTGGCGGCCATGGTGGCGGCCAGTTTTGAAATGAAGGGGTTCATGGGGTCTCTTGAGGGGTAAAAAAACAGGCTCGGGCGACATCGGCGCAGGGGTCCGTAAGGAAGACGGATAACGCGTCAGAAAGACGCACACTGTAAAAAATTTATAAGAAAAAGACCTCTGGCGCCCGTCAGTCATGCGCAGATAGCTACTAAATAAATAGCAAATAAACGCTCTGGCCTCAGAGCCATCGGCTCAATTGCGCGACATCTTCCGGGAACATCTGGCCGCCTTCGGCCTGCAGTACCTTGCCGTCGCGCCCCCGCACCAGGGTCACGGGCAGGCCGCGCGGCTTGGGCAACACGCGATGAATATCTGGCGTGACCCAGCCCGAAGGAAAGGTGTAGCCCTTTTTCTGCAGATAGGCCAGCGCCTCCTGCGGCTTGCGGTCCACCGACAGCGCCAGCATCTGCAGGCCACGGTCTTTGTGCGCCAGCCAGAGCTTTTGCATCTCGGGGCTTTGCAGCGCGCAGAACGGGCAGGTGCTGGCCCACCAGTAAATCAGCGTGATCTTTCCCTGCGCCTGTGCCGGCAGAAACACGCTGCCGTCGAACAGCCTCACCTCGGGCAATGGCAAGGCGCTACCAACAACCGGCAACGGTGGCGCCACCGCCTCGGTGGCCGCCGGCGTCTGCGCCACGCTCAGGCCATGCCGCGCTGCCAGCGCCAAAACGCCCAGCGCCGGCAGGCCGGCCGTGATGCGGCGGCGAATAGTGTCCATGGCGAATCGCTCCTGTTCGTGTTCGGTGGGCGTGGCTTGTGCGGTTACTGCGGCTGGAGGGGTGAGGCGGTTCATGAAGGCGGGCCTGTGATGCTGATGCGTCGTCATGCCATCGTTCTTAAATAAGTCGATGCTAATAAATATTCCATCGCTGCCGTTGAGGGAATACCCTTCCCCCCCCCCCCCCC
>Ga0123337_10001406_pt1 | contig 31134 bp, 32 predicted proteins | sample frozenSSSSmetaG_FD_89792 | JGI IMG/M metagenome (GOLD analysis project Ga0123337, IMG submission 89792) | Glacier valley bacterial and archeal communities from Borup Fiord, Nunavut, Canada, to study Microbial Dark Matter (Phase II) -... | ecosystem: Environmental > Aquatic > Freshwater > Ice >...
CGATGATTTACTCTTAGGCTTGGAGGAACCCTTTTTCTTTTTGGCATTGATGTTATTTACCAGGGAATTTTTGACACCCAATTTATTTTTCTTGCCTGAAGATTTCTTTGCAGCCTTTTTAGGTGTGGCTTTCTTAGCGGCTTTTTTTGGAGCAGCGTTCTTCGCGGCTTTTTTGGGTGCTTCTTTTTTTACAGCTTTTTTTGGAGATGATTTCTTTGCAGCTTTTTTAGGCGCTGCTTTTTTTGTTGTTGCCATAGTGATAGTTTTGCTCTACAACATCAATGATTGTGCCTCTGCTTTTTAGAAGCTACTGATAACACATCAGTATAATTATAATGCTCATCATTCAAAAACATTAAGACTGTTTGATACCAAACACAAGGCATCACTGTAGCTGCCGGCGCATACCTTAACGTTCCCTGGAGAATACAATTGCTTTAAGCTGAGCCCTTGCTATATTAGGGTTACAGGAGTTGCCGTTGATAAGCAACAGGTAACATGCAAGGTCAGAAACCTGCCAGTCTACCTTCATCCTGTCATCATTAAAACGGTATATTTTTTTAAAGTGAGCCGGTATAGAAATTTGTAAAGTGCAGCATACTTCAAAAGCACGCGTCAACGCTTCATGAACATCATTGTCATCCCGGTAACCCAGATTATCCATCAATTCACTTACCAGGTGCCGCAAAGGAATATCACTTTGGCGCCTTTTATTTTCATCATCCAAAAATTTATCCAGGTGATCATATAGTGCAATCATTATGGTTGTTTTTTGAAGTCAGCTAATTGAGTAAACAATTCTTTTTCCATGGCAGAAAGATCTTTTGGCGTTTTGATAACAAGTCTTACAAAAGCATCGCCATGTATACCAGGATGTTCGTATAACGGCATGCCCATACCTTTAAGCCGGAATATTTTATCGCTGTCGGTACCCGCAGGGACATTCATCTGAATGGTTTTATCCATTGTCTGAACCGGCACTTTTCCCCCCAACACTGCTGTCAATAAATCCAGGTCATTGTCGAAATGAAGATCGTTTTCCTTTCTCTTGAACCTTGGATGTTCACCTATGATGAAGGACAAAAGCAAGTCCCCATTTTCACCGCCATTCGTTCCTTCGCCACCTTTGCCTTTCATTCTCAACACCTGGCCATTGCGAAGCCCCGGCTTCAATTTAAGATTGATCTTAAGACCGTTTAAAGAAATTTGCTTGCTGCCGCCATGATAAGCGTCTTCTAAAGAGATTTCCATTTCAGCACGGAGATCCTCTCCGTTATAAACCCTTCGCTGCCTTGTCCCTGACGCTGAACCTGCGTTTCGTCTTTCACCAAATATCGATTCAAAAAAATCAGAGAATACACCGCCATCACCTTCAAAATCCGCCTGGTTAAAATTGCCGTTGTTAGGCTGACCTGTATTGTTCCATTTATTTTGATTGAAATTACCGGGATTGCCGCCATGTTGCTGGTAGTATTTCCAGTTCTCCCCCAGTTCATCGTATTTCTTTCTCTTCTCAGGATCAGAAAGCACTTCATTGGCTTCATTGATTTCTTTGAATTTTTCTTCCGCTTTCTTATCACCCGGATTTTTATCGGGATGATGTTTTACAGCGAGCTTGCGAAAAGCTTTTTTTATTTCCGCTGCTGAAGCAGCTTTCTCCAGTCCTAAAATTTTATAATAATCCTTGTAATCCATGTTCTGTCATTATTAAGAGTGAACACATTGCCCTACTAAATTTACAAAAAAGTAAATGAGTATTTGTTTTTGATCTGGTGGTGTATGACATGCCTTTCAGCATCGTACTATCAAACCACAATATTGACCATTTTATTTTTTACATAAATGATTTTTTTAGGCTGCCTTCCTTCCAGCCATTTTTGTACCGTGAGATTATCAAACACAATTTTTTCAACTTCCTCCTGCGAGGCTGTTAAAGAAATTGCGATAGTGGTTCGCAACCTTCCGTTAACGGATACGGGGTATTCTTTAGTAATCTCTATCAAATATTTTTCATCATACACAGGGTACGCAGCATCGAGAATGCCTGCTTCATTTCCTAACAGGTTCCATAATTCCTCCGCGATATGCGGGGCATAGGGTGCTAACAAAACCAATACTTTTCCCAACACTTCTTTTTTATAACACTTAAGTTCTCCGAGTTCATTAACGCAAACCATGAACGCGCTTACGGCGGTATTAAAAGAAAATTTCTCCGTGTCTTCTTCAATTTTTTTTATGGTACGATGTAAAATTTTTAGTTCCGCATCGGTAGCTTTATCGTTATTCCATACTTTGCCTTTTACTTCATCATAAAACAAACGCCACAGTTTACGAAGAAATCGATGCACACCCTCGATGCCTTTTGTATCCCAAGGCTTACTCATTTCCACCGGACCTAAAAACATTTCATACATGCGGAAAGTATCTGCTCCATATCTATCAACCAGGATATCAGGATTCACCGTGTTGAGTTTGGTTTTACTCATCTTCTCAACTTCTATCCCGCAAATATATTTGCCTTCTTCAAAGATAAATTCAGCGCTGGCATAATCCGGCCTGTTTTTTTTAAAGGCTACTGTATCTAACACCGTACCGTCAACGATGTTAACGTCTACATGTAAAGGGTTCGTATCGTACCGGTCTTTCAGATTATAAGAAACGAACTGGTTGGTTCCTTTTACCCGGTAAACGAATCTTGACGAACCCTGGATCATTCCCTGGTTAAGCAATTTTTTGAACGGTTCGTCATGACCAATAAATCCCAGGTCATACAAAATTTTTGTCCATAGCCGGCTGTATAATAGATGCCCTACTGCGTGTTCGGTGCCGCCGATGTAAAGATCCACCTGCTTCCAGTAATCGGAAACTTTACGGTTGCAAAATTCATTGTCATTGTAAGGATCCATGTAACGGAGGAAGTACCAGCTGCTGCCGGCATAACCAGGCATGGTGCTGGTTTCCCTTCTGCCACCACCAGGTTGTTCAACCCATTCCGTAATATTGGCAAGCGGTCCTTCCCCTTCCGGACCGGGTCCGTATTTATCAACATGCGGCAATTCCAGTGGCAGGTCTTTTTCATCTAGCGGGTATGCGGTACCATCTTTCCAGACAATAGGAAAAGGTTCACCCCAATAACGCTGGCGGCTAAAGCCTGCATCCCGCATCCTGTAATTGACATGGCGTTTACCGATGCCTGTTTCTTCTAATTTTGTAATAACTACATCAATTGCTTCCCTCATTACAAGTCCATCCAGGAAACCGGAGTTCCCGAGAACCGCATCCCTGGTGGAATTTGCTTCCTGCCCATTATAATAACTGCCAATTATATTTGTGACAGGCAGGTTGAAATGAGTGGCGAAATTATAATCCCGCTGGTCACCGCAAGGCACAGCCATGATTGCTCCTGTTCCATAACCTGCAAGTACATACTCCGCAATCCATATAGGAATTTCTCTTTTGTCAAATGGATTTATAGCATAGGCGCCGGTGAAACATCCGCTGATCTGTTTCACTTCCGACATCCTTTCCCGCTCACTACGGTTTTTGACGTAAGTAAGGTAGTCTTCAACAGCCTGCCGCTGACCTGGGGTAGTAATCTTTGGAACCAGTTCGTGCTCAGGAGCAACCACCATAAAATCAACACCGAAGATCGTATCGGGGCGCGTTGTATAAACGTTAAGTTTGTTATCACCTGCTTCTTTAATGTCGAATACTATTTCGCTGCCCTGGCTTTTACCGATCCAGTTACGCTGCTGTTCTTTTAATGATTCCGTAAATTCAATTTGTTCCAATCCTTCCAGTAAGCGATCCGCATATTCGGTAATGCGCAGGTACCACTGCCGCATTTTTTTCTTTACCACGGGGTGACCACCACGCTCACTTACGCCATTCACCACTTCATCATTAGCCAACACTGTACCTAACGCTTCGCACCAGTTAACTTCACCGAAAGAGGAGAATGCCAGCCTGTAGCTCATTAATATTTCCTGTTGCTGTTTTTCATCAAAGTTTTTCCAGTCTTCACCTGAAAAATCGAGGCCGGCATTTCTTTTACCAATTCTGTGATTGCCTTCTTTTTCAAATGTGGCAATCAACGTTTCTATACTTCTTGCTTTAGATAAATTTCTATCGTACCAGGAATTAAATATTTTTAAAAAGATCCACTGCGTCCATTTATAATAGGATGGATCGCTGGTGCGAATTTCCCTGCTCCAGTCGTAACTGAAACCTATATTGTTTAGCTGGCTTCTGAAAGTCGCAATATTTTTTTCTGTTGTAACTGCCGGATGCTGGCCGGTTTCGATAGCATACTGTTCGGCAGGTAATCCAAAGCTATCGTAACCCATCGGGTGCAACACGTTGAAACCTTTTAAACGTTTATACCTGCTGTAAATATCGCTGGCAATATAACCAAGCGGATGACCCACATGCAGCCCTGTGCCACTCGGATAGGGAAACATATCAAGCACATAATATTTTGGCTTGACTGATTCATTGCTTACTTTATAAACATTGTTATCCTGCCACCGCTGTTGCCATCTTTGTTCGATACTTCTAAAATTATATTCCATGCCTGCTTTAATTAGTTATGAGTTAATACCTGTTATTGAACGTTCGTTCTGTTTTCTCTTTTCCGTTATACTTATGTTGCACCAGGATGCCGGGGGCAGTACATCACTGACAAAAAAATACTAAAGAAGACTTAAAATTGCCGGTTAGGGCCTAGCGAACAGCTAAAGCCTTAAAATATTTCTGCCATGCAATCGTGAAGAGGAGGACAAAAATACGCATTCAACCTTTAATTCCATTATTTTTGCCCGTTCCAAACAGCTCTTAACGCCAAATTTATCGATACATGACCGAAATCGGAAAAGGTTCAGCCAAACGTTCGCAACCATCATACTTTATGGCCATACTCGGAGTGTCCCTGGTATTATTCATCCTGGGAATATTGGGCTGGTTAGTTATCAATGCTAATAAACTCGGTGACTATTTTAAAGAGAACGTAGAGCTTAGGGTTTACCTCAGAGAAAATATTTCAGTAAAAGACAGCTCATCACTGGTTCAATACATTGCTGCCAGACCATACGTTAAAAAGTACCGGTATATAACTAAAGAAATGGCTAAGCAGAAATTTCTCGCGGATGGTAATGAAGACTGGAAAACCGTATTGGAAGATAACCCGCTGCAGGCAAGCATCGACTTTAACCTGAAGAATCAGTATGTAGACAGCGACAGTCTGACAGCTATTCAAAAAGACCTGGAACAGAATATTGGCGTAAGTGATGTACAGTATCCCAAATCTCTTATCAATAATCTTAATATGAACTTGCGAAAGGTAAGTTTGATATTGCTGGGCATAGCTGTTGTATTATGCGTGGTAGTAATTGTGCTGATTGATAACACTATTAAACTGGCCATGTTCAGCAACCGCTTCCTGATTAAGACCATGCAGATGGTAGGAGCCACCAGGTGGTTCATCGCCAAACCAATGGATTACCGGGCTATCATTAATGGAGCCATCAGTGGTGTAATTGCACTTGCAGGAATTTTAGCCATAGTAGTTTCCGCTGAAAACTTACTCCCTGAATTAAAAGCGATGAGAGATCCTCTGTGGCTGGGATTATTAGCTGGCGGCATAATTATCCTGGGCATGCTTATATCATTTTTCAGTACCCATAGAAGTGTTATTAAATACCTTAAAATGAAATTAGATGATCTTTACTGATGAGCAAACAACCGACGTTGCAAGCTTTCCGCAGCGTACAATAGCTATGGTTTGTCAGGAGAGCTGCGATATTTAATCGCTGATTTATTTAATAATACCAGTTATTGTTTTCAGACCTTTAAATTTCATTGAATACTTATTTTCTATATTGCATTACAAACATAAAAAATGATTGAAAAAAAAACGGTTACTAAAAGCACTGCCGTGGCAAATACGATTGCCGGCAAACCCATTACCTCTTCTTCACCGATAGGCCACCCTGAAACGGGTTCCTTGTTTAATAAAGAAAATTATATCCTGATGTTAGCCGGGCTTATTGTTATCGTGATAGGGATGATGGTAATGAGTGGTGGAAAAAGTAATGATCCCAAAGTATTTAACCAGAAGGAAGTGTATAGCACTACCCGCATTACCATCGCGCCCATCCTCATTGTAATTGGATTGGGCCTGGAAGTATTCGCTATATTTAAAAGACCGAAAAGTATTTAGCATGATAGCACTCAGGCGATGTTAAGCATCGCTTTATTGATAGCAGATCAAAGACAATTCCTCCCAGACAACCAACCTGTTTATGAATATTATCGAAGCTGTTATTATAGCGATCGTTGAAGGCGTTACTGAATTTCTACCCATTTCTTCTACCGGGCACATGATCATTACAAGTTCCTTATTGCACATAGGAAAGGATGAGTTCACTAAATTATTTGAAGTAGCCATACAACTGGGAGCAATACTCGCAGTAGTGGTTTTATACTGGAAGAAATTTTTTGATTTTAAAAGATGGCAATTTTATTTAAAATTAATTGTTGCCGTTATTCCCGCCTTGTTGCTGGGATTTTTATTTTCTGACAAGATTGATATGTTGCTCGAGAGTCCTGTTACTGTTGCGATAAGTTTGCTGGTTGGCGGTATCGTCCTGTTATTTATCGACAAAGTATTTACAATACATACGATAGATAAAGAAGAGAATATTCCTTACCCCCGTGCTTTTATGATAGGCGTATGGCAATGTATTGCTATGATACCCGGCGTTAGCAGGAGTGCTTCTACTATCATCGGCGGCATGCAACAAAAGTTAACCCGAAAGCTGGCGGCTGAATTTTCGTTTTTCCTTGCAGTTCCTACCATGTGCGCTGCCACTGGCTATAAATTATTGAAAGGTTATAAAATTATTCATTCGGAACAAATTAAACTTTTGCTGGTAGGGAATATTGTCGCATTCATCGTGGCAATGATCGCTATTAAATTTTTTATAGAATACCTGCAGAAGCATGGTTTTAAATTGTTTGGTTATTACCGTATCATAGCTGGTGTTATTTTATTAATACTCATTTATAAAGGGGTGATAACGTAGCTGTAAGTTATGAGTTTTGACATGGTTTGCAAGGCCCTTGAAATGCGCATCTCAGCCATTGCTAAATTATTTACGCAGTTTCCTACTGTTGGGATTGCCGATGATTATAATGGCTTACAGCTGACATAACTTTGCAACTGCTAAGGCGGCCAAAAGTTCAGCAGAGAAAGACAACACAAATTTCTAACATGCAAACGGCTTCTAAAAAAATTATAAACGGATGGGCAATGTACGACTGGGCCAATTCAGTGTACAACCTGGTAATAACATCAACCATATTTCCTGCATATTACGCCGCGATAACAGATGATAAAAATGCAGGCACAGTTGACCACGTACGGTTTATGGGGAGAACATTTGAAAGCAGTTCCTTATATAATTATGTATTAGGAATGGGTTTTCTGATTGTAGCGATCATGTCACCTATTCTATCTTCTATCGCCGATTATAAAGGTAATAAGAAAACTTTTCTTCGCTTCTTCTGCACCATGGGAAGCCTTGCCTGCGCCGGATTGTTTTTCTTTAAAAATCTAGATACCCTTTACATTGGAATTATTTGTTCTATCATAGCCTGTGTTGGATTCTGGAGCAGCATCGTTTTTTATAATTCTTATCTTCCGGAGATTGCACCACCTGAACAACGGGATGCAGTAAGCGCCAAAGGATTCTCCATGGGTTATATCGGTAGTGTGCTTATGCAGCTGATTTGCTTTGTATTTGTTTTTAAGCCTGAATGGTTTGGCATGCAAAACGATGGCACCCTTCCTTCACGCGTTTCCTTTTTACTGGTAGGTATCTGGTGGTTCGGCTTCGCCCAGATCACACTGTTCCGATTACCTCAAGGAATTCCGGCAGCACACAGACCTGAATACAATGTTCTTTCTAATGGCTTCATAGAATTAAAAAAAGTGATCACCGAATTAAAACACTTACCACTGCTTAAAAGATTTCTTCTCTCCTTTTTCTTCTATAACATGGGTGTACAAACAATCATGCTGGTGGCTACGCTTTTTGGAAGCAAAGAACTTAACCTACCAACCGGCAAACTCATTATTACTATCCTTATAATACAGCTGGTAGCTATTGCCGGCGCATGGACCATGGCCCGGCTGTCTGACAGATTCGGCAATATAAAGACACTGATCGCAGTAGTGCTGATTTGGATCGGCGTTTGCATCGGCGCTTTTTATATTTCTATCCTGCATGAACAACAGGTCAATGTAGAAATACATTTTTATTTCCTGGCAGCAATCGTCGGACTGGTAATGGGAGGTATCCAGTCATTGAGCCGTTCTACCTATTCCAAGCTCATGCCTGTAACAAAAGATACCACTTCTTACTTTAGCTTCTTTGACGTTACGGAAAAAATTGCTATCGTTATCGGTATGTTCAGTTTTGGATTGATAACAGAGGTTACGCAATCGATGAAAAACGCTATACTGGCCCTTACCTTGTTCTTTATAATTGGACTGTTGTTACTATTTTATACTCTTGCAAAAGAAAAACAATTAAAAGAACTATCCCTTTCTGTATGAATCTTTACTCGGTAAACGCGGGCTATTTTAAACTTGACGGAGGGGCGATGTTTGGTGTTGTACCCAAAAGTATCTGGAACAAATTAAATGCCGCCGATGAAAACAACCTGTGCTCCTGGGCGATGCGCTGTTTGCTGATTGAAGATGGTAACAGGCTAATACTTATTGACAATGGAATGGGTGATAAGCAGGATGCGAAATTTTACGGTCATTATTATCTCCATGGTGATGACAACCTGGATCGCTCTTTGTCAAAACATGGTTTTCACCGCGATGATATAACGGATGTACTACTAACCCATCTTCACTTTGATCATTGTGGCGGAAGTATTAAAAAAGAACGAGGTCAATTAATACCGGCTTTTAAAAATGCAATATTCTGGAGCAACGAGGATCACTGGCGATGGGCCACAGAACCCAATGACAGAGAAAAGGCTTCTTTTCTAATAGAAAATATATTGCCTGTTAAAGAGAGCGGTCAGTTAAAAATGATTGAAACCGTACAAGGAGTTTCCTTCAGCAATGATATCACCATCCGTTTTGCTTTTGGACATACCGATGCGATGATGTTGCCACAGGTCAGTTACAAAGGAAGGCAAGTTGTTTTTATGGCCGACCTGTTGCCATCGATAGGGCATATCCCCATTCCATATATCATGGCGTACGATACCAGGCCATTGCAATCAATGCATGAAAAAAAAGATTTTCTGCAGGCTGCTGTTACCAATGATAGCATCTTGTTTTTTGAGCATGATCCTGTATACGAATGCTGTACTTTACAGCTTACCGAAAAAGGTATCCGGCATAAAGATTTGTTTAAACTGCAAGACATCGACAGTAACGTCAGTAAATAAAATTACCAGCGTCATGTCAATTTTAAATATTCGTATTTGCTATCAGCTTTCAGCCATAGAATATCGGGGCGTTATTCTATGACTGACAACTGATAGCAGATTATTACCACACCTATAATACACAATCACCAGCATCAAAGCTGCGAAGTTAACGGATAACGCAGGTTCTTACTATCCATCATATCAATCTTAATACTACCAACGCTTATAGGACTTTCAACCCGTAAAGGAAGATGATTGGCATCGTCACTAACCCAGATTGTCATTTTTTCTCCTCCTTCAAATATATTACCCTTAAGGAGAAGCGGTTTAAATTTAATAGCGTTAAATTTTCCTTTCCTGGTCTTTACAACTTCTTTTCCCAGGTACCGGATATATAAATTAAATACCTCGTTGCCAACATACATTGAAAAAGGTATTTTATCATCAATCTTATATTTGTTAAAATCTATGTTACGGATATAATAGACTGAGCTGATAACATCCTGGATGCAATTTGGCACTTTTACAGTCCCTTCCGTACTTACAGCAGTATTAGTGGATTTATTAAAAGAAACATTTTCATACTTTTTATATCCGCCTTCATAAACATTTCTTATAAACTTTAACGGCTGCAAGGTCGCAGTATCAACAAACGATTCGTATTTATCCCTGACCTTGAAGAAGCTGTCATAAAAACCAAAAGTTTTACCGTCCGCAGTAATATGATAAACAGCTTTGTTATTCATGTGTTCCAGGTTAACGGTGAAAACTGCTTCCCCTGCTGAGACGTAAAATCCCAGCGCATAAAATACTTTAAAAGTGATCGTTTCACCAGACACAAATGTATTATTACGCAAGCTGCAAAAATCATCGCCTGCATTGAGATGTGAGGAAAGCACCAATAAAAGCAGGATACTTATAAGTGTATGCCTCATCTATTTTTAAATATTTTGATTCTGAAAATTAACATACTCCCCAGCAATGCAGGGATAACAAGGTTGATAATCCATATCCCTACGGATGCTGTAATGATTCCTACACTGTTCGTACTGAATAACCCAAAAAGTTCCAGGCCTATTTTTCCTCTTATTCCAATTTCAGCCAACGCGATGGTAGGCACTACCGCCAGAATCAAAAATACCACACTGATCAGCCAAAAAGCCTGCCACACCGTTACATCAACCTGCATAAGCTTAATCATTAAAACGTACTGAGTAACAAACACGCAGTACCGGAAAAATGACAAACTTAAAATTCTCATCAGGATAACAAAACGAAGTTCTTCTAAAATTTCAATATGAATTGCTAACTTATATAAGGCGGGTATCTTATCTATAAGTTTAACTAACCAGCCCAGCCGAAAATATACTATCAACCCCAATATTGCAACTATGGCAATGATATTTAAGATAACTTTTATCCATAGAACGTATTGCCCCGCTCCCGCTACTAACATGGAAGAAGCCGGTACATTTAAGAGAAATATCAATCCCCCGCAACCAGCCATCAACGTTACCAGAAACTGACTTATACTTCCCACTAATGTTAAGGATACGCCCCTTATACGATTGCCTTCACGAAGGTATAGAATGCGACCTGCATACTCACCTATCCGGTTAGGTGTGTTCATTGCAAATGCCACCCCTGCAAGGGTTGCCTTAAATGCTTTCCACCATCCAATGTCTTCGAGGTCTTTAAGCAGCACCTGCCATTTTCTCGCTTCAACGCCCCAGTTGACAAGCATCAATAATAATACAACCCAAAACATCCAGCTCTGGTGTCCTTCCAATGCATGTTTTATCTTCGCCACGGATAGATCGAGACCAGGCTGATTTTTGACTTGATGATAAATGGAAAGTGATAACCAGACAAACAATACCGGTCCGAGGCAGTAATTGAAAAAGATTTTGATATTTTTGTTTGGACGCAGCATTAGCTCATTCAAAAATACTTTCTCTTTGCAAAAGGCTTCAAAAATAATTTTAGGTATAGATCCGGGTACCCTTGTTATGGGTTATAGTATTATAGAGATCAGGGATAATAAAATCATTCTGTTAGATATGAGTGTATTAAAACTCAGTGCTAAGAAAGATGCTTATGAAAGGTTGCAGCTGATATATAATTGTGTTGTTGAACTGATAATAAAATTTCATCCAACAACTTTTGCAATTGAAGCGCCTTTTTTTGGAAAGAATGTGCAAAGCATGCTCAAGCTGGGAAGAGCGCAGGGTGTAGCCATAGCAGCAGCAATGCAGGCCTGCATTCCAGTTACTGAATATTCTCCCAAAAAAGTAAAGCAGTCAATCACCGGTAATGGCAACGCGGATAAAGAACAGGTATGGAAAATGCTACAGCGCCTGACTGTAACTACTGAAAAACTTAAGGGTTTCGATGCATCTGACGCATTGGCTGTAGCGGTATGTCATCATTTTCAAACAAGCACAACTATCATCGGAGGCGGTGCTAAATTAAAAGGCTGGAATGATTTTCTTTCAAAAAATCCGGGAAGAATTATTTGACATGATGAATCCATATCACTTCAACAGGATTTTAATCTTACCCTGAATTTTAATAAATTCATCCGCTGATAAAACAAGTTTAGGCCTGTTAAAATTCATATCGTCCGCTGAATTAATAGGAATTAAATGAACATGCGCATGAGGCACTTCCAGACCAACAACCGAGATGCCACAACGATTACAGTCAAATGCTCCTTCTATTGCCAGGGCTATAGGTTTAGCAAATACCAGTATCTCACCCAGATACTCAGCGGAGAGATCGAAAATTTTATCTGTTTCAATTTTAGGCACCACGAGCGTATGACCTTTCACTAGTGGCATATTGTCAAGGAACGCAATAAACTTTTCGTTCTCCGCTATTTTGTAAGAAGGTATCTGTCCTGCAATAATTTTTGAAAAGATCGTCATGAATAAAATTTACTTTTCATCAAATGACCTGCTAATAAGCTTGCCTGACTTTTGAAAGATGTAAACTTACAAGGTAATGTTCTCCACCTTAAATTTCATTTTACCATTAGGAGCTACTACTTCGGCTACCTCCCCGATATGTTTACCAAATAACCCTTTACCGATTGGAGAGGTAACAGATATTTTGCCCATTTTAAGATCTGCTTCTTTCTCTCCCACCACCTGGTAAGTCACCGATTTTTTCGTAGCCATATTTGTTATAGTGACCCTTGACAGAAGGCTTACTTTGCTGATATCTATATCTTTAGCATCCAGGATACGCACATTGGATAGTACCCCTTCCATTTGTTGAATCTTTGCTTCCAGCATTCCCTGGGCTTCTTTTGCAGCATCATATTCGGCATTCTCTTTAAGGTCGCCTTTTTCCCTTGCTTCGGCTATGGCTCTCGAAGCCGCAGGGCGTTCCACGGCTTTCATCCGGTGCAGATCAACCTTCATTTGTTCAAACGCTTCTTTAGAAACATAATTATAATCACTCATATTCCCTCCTTTTTATTTTGTCAAAGGTTCAGTTACCTTTGGGTAGTAGAAAAAAATACAACGCTTCAGGTAATACCAAAGCGTTGCATATATGCAAATATAAAAATTATTTATAAAATATAAAAGATTAATAGCTTTCAAAAAGCAATCCACTATCAGCCATCGTTATACATCGTTGGCAACTACAGGCTATATTTTTTTTATTAATTAAAATTGTTAACTGTCTCAATGAATAAAGAACTCTACTTTGATATTGTATCTGATAAGTGGGCCGGTGGTTTATACCTTATAACCACAGAAGCCGGGGTGAAACACTTCTATTATCATCACAGTTTGTCTGATTTGGAAAACAATGATAATAAAACAATTGTAACAGAAACAAACTACCAGGAATTTAAAGATTTCTGGGAACAATTTACAACGGATAACCGCTGGTTTACTTTTCATCCGTTATACATTCATCCCGGACAAAGACCGCTGATTAAAGAAGCGCTTAATAAAGTAAACTGGAAATTAATCGCCGATGAAAAATGGCGCGGGATGTACCAGCGTCAATGGAATAAAGTGTTAAACAATCCGTCAGAATATTATAAACCGATTATGTCTTAGTTTTTATAACCTTTAAATTTTAAGCTTCTCCAATATTACCTTCGCCATTTTATAAAATGCTTCATGGGTGTAACCCGCGATATGCGGAGTGATGATTACATTTGATTGCGCCAGCAACCAGTCGAGTTGTTCCTTTTGAATATCAGAATATGTTTCCAGCTTTTCATTTTCCAATACATCAAGTCCCGCTCCGGAAATTTTATTATTTTCCAAAGCGCTTATCACCGCTGCGGTATCATGCACTTTTCCCCTGCAGGCATTAAAAAAATAAGGCTTTTTTTGCAGCCCGTTAAAAAAATCATCATTAGCCATGTGAAAAGTTTCTTCCGTCAACGGAACATGAAAACTTATTACATCAGCATTGCGCTTTATTTGTTCCAGGTTTACTTCTTTGATATTATCTGTCCCAAAATTAAAAACATACTTATCATAGGCAAGTACCGTAACATCAAAAGAGGCGAGCAGCCTGGCAAAAGCGCGGCCTGCATTTCCAAAGCCAATGATACCAACTGATTTGCCGGTAAGCTCTGTTCCCCTGTTGGCTTCCCGTATCCATTGACCTTTTTTTATTTCCGCATGGCTGGCAGAAATGTTATTCATCAGGTTCAACAGCATACCCAACACATGCTCTGCTACCGCATTGCGATTGCCTTCCGGACTGCTGACACACGTAATGCCCTTGCTCTCTGCATATGGTACATCAATCAATTCCATACCACTTCCCAGGCGCCCGATCCATTTTAATTGCGGTGCCTTGTCAAGGATATTCTTATCTATCTTAAGCCTGGTGGTTACTATTAATCCATTCATATCAACGATAGCATGTTGCAATTCGTCGTACGTAATCTGTGGCGTATAAATTACCTCATAGCCTTTACGCGTTAGTTCTTCCTGCAGGTAATCATGAACCTTTGCAGTGATGATAGCTTTTTTTCCCATATTTTATACTACGTTATCTCTTTGAAAATTAGATCATCCTGAATGTCAGAGCGGCAAATTCATCGATAGTCAACTGCTCAGCCCGCCTGGTAAAAATTTCTTCCTGTAATGTTTCGGCTGTAAATAAACTTTTTACACCATTGCGAAGCATCTTGCGCCGTTGATTAAACGCTGTTTTTACCAGTACGAAATAGGCCCGCTCACTTTTCATTTCAGGTCTGCGCAGTAACGGTTTCAGCCGAATGACCGCACTCTTGACATTGGGTGAGGGATTAAAACAATTTTCATGTACTTCAAAAAGATATTCAACTTTAAAAAACGCCTGAACCAACACACTAAGCACACCATAGACCTTATTGCCTTCCCGGGATGCAATCCTTAATGCTACTTCTTTTTGAAACATGCCGATCATACATTCAACATCCTCCTTCCAGTCCAATACTTTAAAAAGTATTTGTGTAGAGATGTTATAGGGAAAATTACCAACGATCGTAAACTTCTCCCCGAAAGGTTTATCAATTTCAAGAAAACTTTTATGGACGATTTTGTGATCGATTGCCGGGTATTTTTTCAAAAGGTACTGTACCTTTTCAGCATCCAGTTCCACTGCCTTGAAATTGACATCTTTTATTTCCAGCAGGTATTTGGTTAGCGCTCCTCCACCCGGACCGACCTCAATAAGGTTTTGAAATTTGTCCTGCTGCAGTGCAGCAACAATTTTCTGACAGATACCTTCATCAATCAAAAAATGCTGACCCAGGGATTTTTTTAAAGTGTACATATTTTTGCAAAAATACTGTTTAGAACTAAGCGGTTACTTTTTTTCAGATTGAGTGAGTTAGTGTAGGTATAATAATCTGCCAGCAATTTTTATGCTTACACTTTAAACATTAAGCTTTCCTGTTCATTGCTACTTTCAGCAGAAATCGTACTTTTAATTTTACTAATATGTATAAACGATGAATCAGCCTGTAGTTGATTTTCCAAAACCTGTGATAGGCATCTCCTGCGGGGATCTAAATGGTATTGGAATTGAATTGATAATTAAAACAATTGCCGACCAACGCATACTGGAACTCTGCACTCCTATAGTTTTCGCATCAAATAAAGTAATCAATTTCTATAGAAAATCAATACCGGACTCGAACTTTAGTTTCCAGATTGTTAAAGACATTAGCAGGGTTAATGCAAAGCAGGTTAATATATTCAATTGCTGGGAAGAGGATGTTGCAATTTCACCGGGCCAGTTAACGGAGCTGGCAGGAAAGTATGCTGTCAAGTCACTGATAGCAGCCACCACCGCGCTGAAAGAGAAAAGGATTCATGGTCTTGTTACCGCGCCTATCCATAAAAAAAATGTTCAATCAGAAGAATTTAATTATACCGGGCACACACCATTTTTAAAAGATTTTTTTGGAGCCAAAGATGTCCTGATGCTGATGATCGCTGAAAACATGCGGGTTGGGCTGGTTACCGAACATATCCCTGTTAGCGAGGTGGCTAAGCACATAACTTTCAATGCCATCTATTCAAAGCTTAACATCATGAAAGATTCCCTGGTTAAAGATTTTGGCATCGAAAAACCCAAAATAGCGGTGTTAGGTCTTAATCCACATTCCGGTGACGAAGGATTAATAGGCAAGGAAGAGGAGGAGATTATTAAACCGTGCATCAGGGAGTTTAAACAAAATAATAATGTGGTGGTGATGGGTCCTTATAGTTCGGATGCCTTCTTCGCAAGAGGGCAGTATGAAAAGTTCGATGCAGTACTGGCTATGTACCATGACCAGGGATTGATACCATTTAAGTCCCTGGCTATGGGGGAAGGCGCTAATTATACTGCAGGTCTGCCGGTGGTGCGCACTTCACCGGATCATGGGACCGCTTTCGATATTGCAGGTACAAATAAGGCGGACGCATCTTCCTTCATTAATTCAGTTTTTAAATGTATAGATATTTATAGAAGCAGACTTGAGTACGCAGAGAATCATAAAAACCCGTTGAAGAAAATTACAGCTGAGATAATGGCTAATGTGGAGGATGAAAGCATACAGGAATAGGTATGGGGTATGAGGTTTTCAGGTATGAGGGGAATAAACTTCATACCTTCTCAACTAAGATTACAGCTTATGCTAAGGATGAAAGCATACAGGAGTAGGTATGAGGTATGAGGTTTTCAGGTACGAGGGAGATCATACATAATTATGCATCAGGTCATCAATTTTTCATTCAATACCTGACAACCTCATACCCGTATTCACTTAAAGATCGCATCTGCAACTCCTTTGTTGATTATATAATTATTATAAGTAATCTCCAAAGCGCCTTTGTTGGTTTTTAATGCTTCCTTTGATTTAATTTTATCACTGCCGTCATCGTAATCGAAAGTTATCCCTTTAGGAAGTTTGTATTCTTTGGTATTGAAAGAAAAAATGGCTTTGTCGGGTAATGCATAGGTTGCAAACTTTCCATACTGCATGATCAACTCATAGGTTCCGTTCTCCCGGGTTGTTGTCCTGGCTTTGATAATAAGTAACCGGGCTTCATCGATATATAAAGTTGAAAGGACGATATCCGAATTTTCATCCATTGGTAACAATTTCACTACCTTAACCGGAATACCTTCAACTTTATCATCGCCGGCAGGTATAGCAGTAAATTTTCTATTAGCCATCAGGTTACTCAAACTCATGCTGGCAGCTCCTTTGGGGACAAGGGAAATACCTTTTTCGTTTTTGATCTTTAACTTATCAGGATTTTTGAAATAAATGGTCACATCGGCCATGGGCACTTTTAAAAAAGACACATTTGTTTTCATAGTGCCTGCCGCTTCATAATCTTTTACCTGGTCAATTTTAGTTTTTACCTTCTCAATCAACGCCAGCGCTTCCTGAGCTTTAGTAAACGGTAACAAGGAAAATAAATAAATAATAGTAACACCTATCCCTTTCATACAAAAATTATTTTACGATAAAATATCCTTCTTACGGAAAATCATAACCGCAGAACCGACAAACAGAATTATATACCCAAGCAATACACTTAAGCTCCTCATAATTGCTGGAAAATTTTCAATAGACCCGGCGATGGCCTCGCCTTCACCATTTGATTTGGAATAAAAAAATCCCTTCCATGCCAGCATGTGAGATGTAAACAACCAGGGCTTTATTGTTTTGTCATATATGGGTATCTGCATTTCCGACAAAATGGTAAAAACAATTACGATGCTGATGGTGGAAACAATAGGCCCGATTGAGTTATCCGCAAATATAGATAAAAGAAACGCCAGTGCTGCTACCGTTGTAAGGGCCACGGCCGCATAGGCAAAGGCGGCTATATACCGCCACAGGATATCATTACGCTGAAGCTGCTCTACCACATCATTTCTTGTAATAATCATATCGTTTGTACCAAAAAGAATAATACTTACCAGCAATGATAGCAGCGCCATCCATACCAATAGCATAACAGTGTAAATAACACAAGCTGTAAATTTCATCAGCATAAACTGCGTGCGACTAACCGGCCGCGTTAGTAACAAACGCAAGGTTCCCATATTTGCTTCGCCTGCAATGGAATCGCCCGCAACCAGTGCTACCAGTAAAGGCACATGTATCAGTAACAGATTTAAAATAATAAAACAGACCAGGTACCCGTTTAACACTACTTCGTAAGGTATTTCAATGGAGTCCTTCATGCCACCCATTAAAAATTGCAGGTACGAGATACCATCAGCTTTTAATGCTACCTGCACAATACCTACCATCGCAGCTATGGCCGCGAAACTTATATAAGTGCGTGGCCGCCTGAATATTTTTAACAGTTCAATCCTTAAAAGTGCCAACATGTTGTTTACCCGCTGTTACGTCTAAAAAATAATTTTCAAGTGAATTTTTTGGTTGCAGGCTTGAAACGCCAATGCCCGCATGTACAAGATCGCTATTAAACATAGGGATATCTTTCTTATGCATCTCCAGGAGAATGTTTTCAGTAGCAGCTTTACTTAAACAAGTATTCCATCTACTACTTTCTATAAAATGCAATGCTGATGCTACATCTGTCGTTTCCAGAGAAACAGTCGTCTTCGCCGGATCGATTAATTCCTCTACGCTGCCTTCCACTATCTTTTTACCGTTGTTAATGATTAGCATACGGGTGGCGACCTGTTCTATTTCGTTTAAAAGATGTGACGATACCATCACGGTCTTGTTCATGTGCCTGCACAAATGCAATATAAGGTTCCTCATATCAGCGATACCCTGGGGATCTAATCCGTTGGTAGGTTCATCCAGTATAACCAGTTGCGGATCATGAACGAGCGCAATGGCAATGCCCAAACGCTGTTTCATACCCTGCGAATACGTTTTAGCTTTGCTATGCGCGCGATCTGCCAGGCCAACCAGTTCGAGTTGCTCCATTAATTTTTTCCTGGAAGAATCCACGCCATTCATTTTTGCAAATAAATTCAGGTTTTCATAACCTGAAAGATATTTATATAAATCCGGTCGCTCAATGATAGCACCTACCTGGCGGAGCACTTCTTTTCTGTGGCTTCTTAAATCCAATCCAAACATCTCAATTTCTCCCCCAGTTGGTTCAATCAAAGTAAGCAACATTCTTATCGTGGTAGACTTACCTGCACCATTTTGTCCAAGGAAACCATATACGTCCGACTGGTTCACCGTAAAAGACAACTTATCCACTGCCTTTACATCTTTAAATTGTTTTGTCAGAGAAGAAACCTTTATAATAACGGACATAAGGTAAATGCATTGATAAGATATTCATTCTAACAGGTTACGACGGTATTTGTTGCAGAACAGTATACGGGAAGAAAGTATTTAGGTTTAATTAAGACAAGTCGTTGCCTTTAATATACAGTGATACTTTAAACGCTGAATTTATTGCTTACCCCTCCTGGCCGAAAGATATGATTGAAGATTTTTCACATAATCATCAAAGGCATCTATTCCTTTACCGGTTATCTTACAGGTTGTTTGCGGATAATTATCTTTAAACTTTTTTATTACCTGGATATAGCCAGCTTTCTTTAATTTGTTTATCTGAACACTTAGGTTACCTGCTGTAGCATTTGTTTGTTCTTTCAAAAAGGTAAATTCAGCTTCTTTAACACTTATCAGGAGTGAAACAACACCTAGTCTAAGCTGAGAGTGCAATATGGGATCAAGCTCTTTTAACATCAAAATACATTAGGACGGGTGATTCACTGACTTCTTCTAAATTACTGTCTATGATATTTTTGTTTGAGAAGATGACCGGGTATAATGTAACTGATCAGAATGGCTGAGGCCGCAAATAACATCTGCTCATCCAGATTGAACCATACACTGATGGCTGCTAAGATCCAACAGATTATTCCACCTGTGATAAGCGGTTTGAACTGCAGTATTTTTCCTGATACAAAAGTACCTGTTCCATATAATGTGATGAAAAATGGATAACAATTATTCCAGCCGATTTTTATGAAGATCAAACAAAAAGTAAAAAAGGTGATCCCTAAACCAGTCCACAAAAAACCCATATTTTCTTTTACATAAGTTTTAACTTCCATATTCCGGCGGTCTCTTCTTCCCCAGATGGCACTAATGATTCCACATACAATTGTTACCCACCATACCATATAATGATAAGGAGAATTAAAAATATGTTTTAAAATAAATTGGCCCAATAAAGCCAGCAGAGTGGACCATCCCCATAACAAAAAATAATGGCTTTGATCAGAGAAGTTCTGCCGGGTTTTATCGATCATACTTTTGATCAACCGGATACTTTCTTCAGGAGTAAAATTATCGCTTGACATAGTCTTTCTTTACAAAACAGTTGCCGACTTTATAAAATCAGCAATTGTTAATACCGGAGCAATTAATTGCATTGAGCTAAAAAATATGTTGCAGAAGCCTTACCCCAGGCGGGATGCAAATTAGTTTCAGGCTTAAATGCATCGAACATCTTTAGCGCCTTTGTGAATAGTTCTTTTGCAGGTGCTTTTCCACCACCAAATGCTTCAGGAGTATAAAATTTTGACTGGCCTTCCAGATAAACCGGCCGCGGATTTGTGGGATCCATGGTTTTCGCTTTAGCGATATTACCTGATGAAGCTTCACCATATTGCTGGTAACGTGTCTGGGGATCTACCATCATGTGAGAGGAAGCGATCATACTTTTGATCACGCAGATTTCTGAGTTCTCTTTTCCGGCTATTGTTTCAGCTTTCTTAATAAGCTGCTCGCCCTTGTCGGCTATACCATCAGTCTTACTTTTGTCAGTTTCCATAAAGGCACTCATAACAGAACAGTAACTGGCATAATAGTAAGGAAGCCACTGCGTTTTTTCCGCATCCCCGATTCTCTCGAAATTATTTGCGAGTTCCGCCATATTGCCTTTTGCAAACCCGGAGTCAAGCATGGCTATATTGCTTTCCATCGCTTTTGTATATTTTTCGCTTTGGGCAAACAGTACAGTTGATGATACTGTGGTGATTAGTAATAGAAGGATCTTTTTCATGTTCGTTTTGTTTATTTGTTATTAATGTTTAGAAGAAATTTCTGTAAGAATTTAAAATATAAGTTACAAGTTTGAATTGATCACATCTTCGGAACGGTCTACACCGAAGCTAAGAAAACATCCAAGGAAGAAAAAGCGGCTAGACGGCGGCGTTACCGCTTGCTTTATCATACCATTATAAGAATAATTATATCCGTATACCTGTTTGCTTCCTAAAACATTGGTTACAGAAAAAACAAATACAGTGAATTTCGTTGAACCTGTTTTTCCTATGTTCGGCAAATAATTCACACTAAAACTCAAACTGTTATAATTTATAGTTGTTCCCTGGTCAAAGATCTTGTAAGAACTGGTAGGCGCATTGTAACGGATATTATAATAAGGGCGACCTGTGGCAAAAGTATAGGAACCGTTAAACTGCGTTTTTAAAGGGGTAACAAATTTTTTCACTACCAGCGATGCGGTGTGATGGGTTGCAAAATTTGGCTGTATGGCTGCAGGATAATTCAGGTAATCTCTTTTTGTATCCAGGTATGAATAAGAAAACCAGTAATCCACATTTCTAAATGTTTTTTTGTCACGCCAGAAAAGCTCGAAACCTTTTGCGTCTCCATAACCATTGTTATTAAGGCTGTCAAGACTATTAAAAACCGGAATAGTTTTTATAAGGTTATGGTATTTTTTATAAAAAATTTCAGCACGTAACGTATGCTCGCGTGTTACCTTCTGATAGTTGGCAATATAATGTGTAGCCCTTGAATATTGCAGCTGGTTAAAGCGGTAAGAACGAATGAAAAAGTTATTATCCGGTTTCTGATAGAACTCGCCGTATGCAAGTGATGCCTGTCCGACCTCTCCTACTTTGTATGCCAGCGAAACCCGGGGAACAATGTTGGCTTTATTTAAAAGTGTAGAATGTTCCACCCTGGTGCCTATTTTTGCCGCCAGGTCGTTGGTAACGTAAATATCCACTTCTGTAAAAGCGGCTTTCAGTTGATCAGTTGCCTGCGTTCTGAAATTAAATAACGAATCACTGGTGTAAGTGCTTTTATCTTTATTATAAAAATACTCTCCGCCAATTCTAAACAAGCTTAGTCCGTTCAACCTTCTTTCAAAAACCACTTTAACCACGGCCAGGTCAGCATTTGCTTTGATGTCAAAATTCTTTTGTGAAAAAGGATAATTGATAAAAGTTTGTTTGCTGTTCGCCTGGTTCTGAACCTGGTTACTTAACATGTCGGTATTAGTACTGTAGGATAACCCGAGGTTCATCTTCCAATGTTCTCCTAACTTTTCACGCCAGGAGAGATTTCCGTAAAGATTAAAGTTCTTTAAACCAAAAGCGTTTTTAAGGTTAGTGGAATCTATATCTTGTCTCCTGAGACCAAGATTGCTGGCATTCATGTAACCATAAAATTTGAGCATCCCTGTTTTTGAGGTCTTCAGTCTATAATTAAAATCACTGTTGTGAAATTCAGGAATGTGAAAATAGTCGGGTGATTGTTTTACTAATTTAAAGTATGGTAAAAGGTTGGTATAACTGTAACTAATACCCCAGCTTGATTTTTTATTCCTGGCAAGTTTCTGATAACCGCCGCTTAAGCCAACAGTTGAGATACCCAGATTGGCGGAAGTCCTTTCTGGCAGATCAATACTTTCTAATAGTAAAACTGACGAGAGTGCCTGTCCGTACTGTGCCGAATATCCTCCTGAACTAAATACTGTGCCTTTGAATAAGAAGGGTGAAAATCGTCCGCGCTGGGCGATATCGGGTACGCTGCTGAAGAAAAAATTATTTACCTGGGTTCCATCAATAAAAACTTTTGTTTCGCTTGCAGTGCCGCCGCGGACAAACAGTCCTTCGCTTTCACCTACCTGTTGTGCACCCGGCAAAGTTTTAAGTGCGCTGGTAACATCGCCGTTAGCGCTTGCTGTAGTAACAATGTCAATTGGATTCAAAACAGTTGTTCTTTTAGAATCGCTGGCTTCAAAACTACCTGCGGTAATAACAACCGCTTTCAGTTCATTTGGCTCTTCTTTTAAATTGAAATCTAGGTTTACAGAAGTGCCATTTAAAATTATCTTCTGCTCCGATGAACGATACCCCATTGAAGTGGCAATAATTATTTTATCACCTTGCTCAGAAGTTCTAAATTTATATTTCCCTGTTGAATCTGAAGTACCGCCATCGTAAGAATCTTTTATTGTGATGCTTACCCCAGGGACTGGCCGGCCTTTGTTATCTTTTGTTCTTCCTGTTATGATGGACTGTGAGAATGAAAAGGAAGTGACGAGTATCGATGTCAGGATGCAATATAATTTTTCCACAGCTTTAATTTATTTTCAAATGTAAAGTAGTTTATTTTGTAAACCAAAATAATTGAAAATTAACTTTTGCTAGCTCCGATTTCTGCTTCGACCATTTAGTTTTGATGTTGTTGCGGAAGCAAACATGAAGCGAAGCAGAAAGCCAGGTTTAGCCATCGTAGTCACTTCCGATAAGCTGTCAATAATAATATGGTATGAAATCAATTCCTTTTTCCGCTTTTCAGGGGGTATATAAACTAAATTTTTCTCAACGAATGATGTTAAACTTTTTGCAACTTCATATTTTGAAGAATCAAAATTATAAAAACCTATCCTACCGGTAGTCCCGTCGCAAGAAAAAGATAATTTAATCATTACACTTAATAACATTCGTCACATGATATTAATTTTTAGGTACAGGAAACATTTTGCTCACATTGTCTAAACTTTTTATTCCTTCTTTAGTTGTTGTCATTATTTTATCAGTTGCTGATTTAGCACCTTCAATAACTTTGTTTAATTCTATCCTTTTATAGACTATAGCAGCGAGGCATTGGAGCGTATCGGTCGCTAACTCATTAGAACTAGCTAAAGGCCCCATCGGCGAACCTGAGAAGATCGTTGAGCTATCGTGCCACAACTACGGCTACCCGTTAGTGTTACACCAATTGCTGCGACTTTATGACCTGGACGTAATCATGCGCCGTTTTAGCCGCAGCCATAAGCTAGGTTTCAATCTATTACAAAACCTGCTGCTAATGCTCTGTGATAGGTTCAACGACCCACTTAGCAAATTAGGTTCGTCAACCTGCAAAAGCAATACACTGGGTTAGGCGATTCAATGGAGCTACAACACATTTACCGCACCCTGGATTATCTGGCAGTTAATAACGGTGCCATACAGACCCATATTTATAATAGAACCCGCACCCTTTTCAACTACGAACTGGATGCGGTGTTTTACGATGTCACCACATTTTACTTTGACAGCGAGGTGCAGCCAACAAGGGGCGCTGCGCCAATTGAGCTTTGGCAAAGATGGCAAAGTGGGCAAGACACAGATGTTGTTTTCACTATTGATAGATAAAAATAAGATCCCTATTGGTTTTCAAATATTCAGAGGCGCCAGTATGAGGGCCACACTTTTAAAAAGGCAGTAGAAAAACTCAAAACCCAATATAATATTAAACGCATTATAATACTTGCCGATAGCGGGATACTGAATGCAGATAATATCAAACTTTTTGATAAAGGACGCGCGGCCCAGAGTATGAAGTACATTGTAGGCGACCGCATCAAAAACCTGGGCGAACCAGCCAAGCACATCTTACAAACATTAAAAACTATACCACCGTTATCATAAAAGATAAGGAGGGTAACAATATCCCGTTGCAGATGTAACCCCAGCAACAGCCCGGGAAAAATATAAAGACTTATACAAAACAGAACAAAGCTTCCGCAGCTTTAAAAGCTTTCTAAGATTGTTCTCGACGGGAACATCGTGTGGTTACGGTCTGCCACAAGTGAGCAAGCAGCGCATTTACTAAAATCAATCAAGCTAAAACAATTGCCTGCCGTAATAAGTGATGCTACGATACTAAACTACCTGCCACAACATTTGTAGGGGGAAACTCAAAACTGACTCCCTTTAATAATCAATTACTTAAACCCAAATCGTGTCAACTCAAGTGAAAAAAGTAAAATCGTCCTTGGGCAACTAAGCATTTCACTCGTTTTTGACACCGTAATTTTACTATTAGGTAAATGTTGTTGCTGATCAAGTTTTAATAAATATATTAAAAATACCCAGATTGAGGTATTGTTTCATAGCATTGTTTTATTATTTTTACAATGGTTTTTCATAGGATATTGGATTTTAAAACGGGGCTGGATTTCTATCCTGGCCCCTTGTTTTTTTATTGATAGTCAAACTAATGTAGTTTATTAATTATAGGATCTGAACCAGAATTGATGTCTATATGAAAGTGATCCCAGATAATTTTAGCTTTCAATTTACCTACCGTTAAGGCTAATAGTTCCTCTTCAGCTTCCCTGATCTTGTTTACAGATTTAAAAGTTCTCAATAATAAATTAGCGGAATTTTCACCAATACCCTTAATGTCTTCCAGCTCGTTTTTAAAGGTTCCCTTACTTCGCTTTTTACGATGGAAAGTAATTCCAAAACGGTGTACCTCATCCCTGATTCTTCTAATCAGCATCAGGCTTTCACTATTATAAGGGAGTTTTATAGACTGTCCATCTCCCGGAAAAAATATCTCTTCTTCATTTTTCGCAAGTCCGATAACAGTTGATTTGCCTTCCAGTTGCAATTCTCTTATACTTTCCATAGCAGCGCTTAACTGTCCTTTACCCCCATCAATTATTATTAATTGCGGAAGTGTTTGTAGTTCTTCCGTCAATCGCTTATAACGACGGAACACTACTTCTTTCATGGTAGCGAAATCATTGATTCCGGTTACTGTCTTTACATTGTAATGACGGTAATCCTTTTTGCTGGGTACTCCGTCTCTAAAATATACCATAGCAGAAACAGGATAGCTGCCCTGGAAATTTGAGTTATCAAAACATTCGATATGCACCGGCAATGCTGAAAGTTGCAGGTCTTCCTGCAATTTAAATAACACTTTCTTTTTTTCAACATCAGTGGTACCTTCAAGCTGAAGGGTTCTTTTTCTGCGTATCTCTTCTTTAAAATAATTTACATTTTTTTCTGAAAGATCTAATAGCTTCTTTTTTTCGCCTCCTTTCGGAACGGTTAAAATAATACCACCTTCAGGATATTCTATTTCAAAAGGCACTATGATTTCAGTAGAAACATTATTAAAAAGATTCCTTAAACGGGCTATCGCGAATGTTAGCACTTCTTCGTTCGTTTCTTCAAGATGCGTTTCTAATTGAATGGTGTGGGTCTGTACTATAGCGCCATTTTGTATAGCCAGGTAATTTACAAATGCGGTATCGCCATCTTTCAAAATAGAAAAAACATCAAGGTTGCTAATGTGTTTACTTACGATAATAGATTTAGACCGGTAATTTTCCAGATGTTCAAGTTTTTTCCTGGTAAGATCAGCTTTTTCAAATTGCATATCCCCGGCATACTTTTTCATTTCCGTTTTAAAATGCTGGATAACCGGATTCAAATTGCCTTTCATAAAGTTTTTTAATTGTCCCAGTTGATGTTGGTAGTCATCCTCAACCTGGAACCCCTCACAAGGGCCTTTGCAATTGCCTAAATGATATTCAAGGCAGACTTTAAACTTCTTTTTTTTGATATTGTTTTCAGTAAGATTCAGCTTGCAGGTTCTTAGCTGGATATTTTGTTTTATAAAATCGAGTAACTCTCTTACTTTAGCTACTGAAGTAAAAGGGCCGAGATACTCCGAGCCATCTTCAATTTTTCTTCTTGTCAAAAACACTCTTGGAAAAGGTTCTTTCTTTATAACGATAAAGGGATAGCTTTTATCATCTTTCAGATTTATATTAAACTTAGGCTGATACTGTTTTATAAGTGAGTTTTCAAGGAGGAATGCATCCTGTTCGGAATCAACAATAGTAAACTCAATGTGGTGAATGCGATGTACCAACTCGTGCGTCTTGTAGTTGGTAAAGGCTTTGCTGAAATAAGATGCTACACGCTTGCGGAGGCTCTTGGCTTTGCCAACATATAATAGTTCCTCCCTGGCATCGTAATACTTGTATATACCCGGCTGATGCGGAATAGTGTGGGCGATACGTTGGTAATCCTGATTGTTCATTTATAAAAAAAATGAGATTGATATTGTAAATTAATCAGTAGCGCTCCAGCTTACTTTAACTTCACTGAAAGTAGCTGGGTGACCAACAGCTTGCTTACTACTGATGATTTGAAAAAATTTATTGGTTTTCCAGTACAATTTTTTTACTATGAAAGTATCATTAACAAAACTCCTTTTTTCAAGGTAGATGCTTTTAACCTTGTCATTTAAAACCGGGTCAGGGTCAACGATAACATCCATTCTTTGAAGGGGAAGACCTTTATCAGACGTTACATAATTAAATGTTACACTCGGAATTGACTGATCAGCAAAACTGGTTTCCTTATAAAACTTTTTGATAGCGATGTCATTAATATCAGGATAAAAAAATTCTTTCGCAATAGAGTCAAATTCATTAATAGAAATTAATATCGAATCTGATTTTTTGTTGATAGAGGTATACTTACGGGTTGGTAATTTAAGGGAGTCAATTTCGTGCACCTGGCCTTGTAAGAATAATTTCACAGGAAAAAATTCATGCACCTCCGGGGTAATCGCCGGCTTAATATTTTCACTGCATGCAATACACCAACAGCTGATAATAATTAAAATCAGTTTCTTCATGCATAAAAGTAAATCAATTACATAATAAAAAAACCGCTGTTCTAACAAGACAGCGGTTTAAGAAATACAACAGCGTAACTATCTTATTGTTTTACTTACTCCGACTTTAACCCCATACTCAAATAAGTATTCTTTAATTGGATAGCGATCGGTAAAGGAAGATTTTAACTGGTACCTGAATTGTGGTCCAAGCTGCCAGCGCAACCCGCCGGTCTTGTATGACAAAAACGCTTCAACACTTGAATGAACATTCCATTTGCGAACCAATGATGGTTCTTTGATATAATTTAAATAATTAGTAGAGAGCAGGTAGGTGTCACTAAATAATAAAAAGGTAGGTTGTATTGTGCCTGCAACACTAAACTGAAGGCGCTTGTTACCAAGCAACTTTAATTCAGCGCCTACAGGAATCGAGACTTGTAAATACTGGTTTTGTAATTCTTCAGTGGCAAACCCGCTGAAGTTCCTTAAAGAAGTATAAGATGAAAGTGTATCACTAACTGGTCCTGTTGTATTAAGCGCTATGATGGCCTTTTCAGATAATGTCTTGTAGGCCTTAATATTATAACGTGAATAATTAAGTTGTAATCCTGATTTAATAATAAAATTTTTAGACAGAGCAAATAAAACATTTGATCCCAGCTCTACGCCAATAGCAGGGTTGTGGTCAACATACTTATTGATATTAAGGTCTCTTGGTACTACATTAAAATTCAACAGCCCGCTATGGGAGGTATTTTGATTATCTGCCAGTTTTCTATAACTGACTGACGGCGAAAAATAAAATTGTAAATTGAATTTACTTTTTTTCTGAGGAGTTAGTTTGATAGCGGCCATTTCCTGCAACCAGTTAAAATCTTTCACAGAAACTGCTTGTTCATTTGGAAGCGTATTTCCAATTACAGTAGAAAATATAGGTTTTAATATCTCAAAACCTGCGGATATATCCGACTGATCTACTTCTGCCGACACAATATTATTAGACGGAATGGCAACATTTATTGTTTTATCATAATCCAAAGAATTGTTGGTATGTAACAAAAAGCCTTTCAGGTGATCGTTGTGCGCATTAATTTTAACACCTGCATTGTCTGAATAAAATAGGTCGGTTGAAATATCTTTAATTAACGGTTCATTTGTATTTGCTGCAATGCTTCCCTTTAAGTTATTATAAGTTTTAGTCTGAAAAAAACTTTTAGATGATATGGTAATTTGTTTGGTAGCAATGTCAGGTAATGGTTTAGTACCGGGGAGTAGTTTAGTCAATGATCTACCGGAAGCGTTGGAAGCTATATGAGAAGAATTAAACAATGACGATTCCTGATAAACAATTAATAGTAGAGTAAATATTAGTAAAGTCCCGCCGATCTTAAACCATTTCATTCCGGGATGGAGGGAATTATAAATTCCTTTCCAGGCTTTATCTGAAGGATACAATTTATGTTGATCGACTTTCTGTTTTAGAAAAATTTCAAATTCATCGTCATCTATATTTCTATCCATTGTGGAATATCTTTAGCAGTTTGGTTATTATGGGTATTGAAACGATCCGGTATTTAAAATATTGTATTTAATTTTATCCGCCGAAAGCAGTGAAAAAACCAGATTTTTCTTTGGGTTTTTGCAGAATTTTCTTGCGTATCAGTATATCTTCCAACATTTGTTTTGCACGGGTATACTGTGATCGACTGGTACTTTCTTCTATCTCCAGCATGATGGAAATTTCCTTGTGGGAATATCCTTCGATAGCATACAGGTTTAACACAGTTCTATAACCCAAGGGTAATAACCGAATACATTCTACCACCTGCTTAGCCTGTATAATAGAAGGCACCGTCTCTTCTCTCACCTGTAAGGATGTGGCATGTATGATATCAACACTCTCATTAAATTTTTTATTTTTTTTGAGATTGTTAATACACGTATGCACAATTATTCTTCGCACCCATCCTTCAAAAGCGCCCTGGTTACGGAAGGTATGAATTTGAGAAAAAACTTTTATGAAGCCTTCCTGAAGCATATCTTCGGCGTCTTCCCTGTTATGTCCAAACCTGTAACATACTGCTAGCATTTTCGGGCTATACCGATGGTACAACTCTCTCTGTGCAATAGCTTCATTTCGTAAACATCCTTGTAAAATGGCTTCCTCGGTCATATCTGCCGTTTGGTTGCCTGTAAATTAAGACAATTTTTCTAAATCTTTGCTGCTTTAGGAAGTATAAAACTTCAAATTGCTTACAAACAGGCTGTTTGATTAATTAACACTCTTAAAATATGATTTTGATCAATTTTATATTAAGCAGATTTTGTTTTATTATAGTGTGTATAGTGCGAGGATGTAAAAATATTGTTTTTATTTATTAAAGCAATATCAGTAGCGAATTATTTTGCCGGGAACCTGATCTGTGATTGTTATTGATGACTATATATTATATAAGAACATCTCCACTCATCTCCTTTGGTATAGTTAAGTTCATCATAGTAAGAATGGTCGGTGCAAGGTCGCCGAGTTTGCCAGCTTTTAAATTTCCTTTCCAGTTATTATCAATAATAAACAACGGCACAAGGTTTAACGAATGCTGTGTATTAGGAGTGCCATCATCATTAATCATGTAATCCGCATTTCCATGATCAGCGGTTAAGAATACAGTATAGCCATTTGCAAGCGCTGCCGTAACCAGCTTGTTCACACAGGTGTCAACTGTTTCTACAGCCTTTATTACAGCCTGCCAAACACCGGTGTGACCGACCATATCAGCGTTGGCAAAGTTTAAACAAATGAAATCTGCCACTTTGGTTTCTATTTCAGCAACAGCCGCATCAGTGAGCGGATAGGCGCTCATCTCGGGTTGTAAATCATAAGTGGCAACTTTTGGTGAGGGTACCATAATTCTTCTCTCACCCTTAAAAGGGACTTCTCTGCCTCCGCTAAAGAAAAAGGTAACATGAGGATACTTTTCAGTTTCGGCCATACGTACCTGTTGCTTACCATTCGCTGCAAGTACTTCACCTAAAGTATTGACCAGGTTATCTGTCTCAAAAATTACATTTACATTGGAGAAGGTTTTATCATATTCAGCCATCGTTGTATAATTGATATTGAGCTTTTTCATGCCTAAGGCTGGCATATCAGTCTGAGTGATGACTTCGCTGATTTCACGGCAGCGGTCTGTTCTGAAATTAAAGCAGATAGCAACGTCTCCATCTTTAATAACTCCTACCGGAGCCAAATTATTTCCTATGATAACGGTTGGTTTAATAAATTCATCGGTTACATTTTTGTCATAGGAATGTTGTACAGCTGCAATAGGATCGACGGATGTTTCACCTGTCCCTTTAACAATTGCGTCGTAAGCAAGCTTCACACGTTCCCATCGCTTATCGCGATCCATCGCATAATATCGTCCGCTTATACTGGCGATTTTACCAATTGTTTTATCAAGGTGCTCCTGCAG
>Ga0123337_10001407_pt1 | contig 31078 bp, 37 predicted proteins | sample frozenSSSSmetaG_FD_89792 | JGI IMG/M metagenome (GOLD analysis project Ga0123337, IMG submission 89792) | Glacier valley bacterial and archeal communities from Borup Fiord, Nunavut, Canada, to study Microbial Dark Matter (Phase II) -... | ecosystem: Environmental > Aquatic > Freshwater > Ice >...
GGTGCTGCGCTCGGGTGCGCCGTGGCGTGACTTGCCCGAGCGCTATGGGCCGCGAACGACCTGCTACAACCGCTTCGTGCGCTGGCGACGGGCGGGCGTGTGGGACCGGCTGATGGACGCGATCACGGCGGCCTATGACGGCGACCTCCAGATGATCGACAGCACGTCCATCCGGGCGCACCAGCAGGCTGCGACCGCAAAAAGGGGGGTCGAGATTCTTGTCTGGGTCGCTCCCGGGGCGGTCTCACGACCAGGATCCATGCAGTCGTCGACCGGCAAGGCTTGCCGCTCCGGCTCTGCCTGACGGCGGGTCAAGCGCACGACGCACCTGCTGCGCTGGCGCTGCTCGACCGGCTCGAACCACGCACAATCGTGCTCGGCGACAAGGCCTATGATGGCAATGCGATCCGCGACCTCATCGAGGCCAAGGGCGCAGTGCCGAACATCCCGGCCAAGTCGAACCGCAAGTGGCGTCCCTGCTTCTCGAAGACGCTCTACCGCGAGCGCAACCAGACCGAACGCTTCTTCAGCAAGTTCAAGCACTTCCGCCGTATCGCTACCCGATACGACAAGCTCGCCGACAACTTCCTTGCCATGGTCAAACTCGCCTCAATGCGCCTCTGGTTGCGCGCTTATAAGTCTGCGGCCTAATCAGAACGCTTAAGCGCTACGAGGTCACCCGAATGGGGCGAGCGGGCTTTGCAGTAATCATTGAACGTGATGGGATCGCTCGGTCCACGTAAGCGGTCATATTCGACTTCGAGGTCAGCATCGATGTCCTGCATTCCCTGATTCGCTATTCTTTTGAGGCGCGTAATCGCTGCGGGGGTCCGATTGAAGATGGACATAATGAACGTGACTCAATCCGCTCGGATCTGATTAGAGGCGGCCTCTCCCCCAGCCTCAATCATCAGCAAAGCCCGAGCAGCTGCGCTATCGACAGCCTGCATCACCTGTAGCTCAATCAGTTGCGATGCCTTCTCGTCCTGCGTGCCTGATATGGTGTAAAGATGGGGTATATACCCCGTCTCTGATGGCTTTCTCCATTTGCTCTTTAAAATTCCTCGAATCCGCCGGTTTTCAATCAAGGTGCCGTGCGGACGGTTCGACCATCTCCTAAGTAAGAGTTTAGGTAGGTAGTGGTGATTTTGAGGCAAATTCGTGGAAATAGATCACCCCAGCTTCGCCATCACCTCGTCCGGGATGTCGTAATTGCCCGTCACCGTCTGCACGTCGTCGTCATCGTCCAATGCGTCCACCAGCTTGAACAAGGTGGCAACATGATCCTCCCCCACCACGATGCTCTCGTGCGCGCGCCAGCCAAGTTTGGCGGCTTCGGGTGGGCCGAGCTTGGCTTCCAGCGTGCGCGCGGTTTCGTGCAGCGCTTCGACGGCGGTGAAAATTTCGTGCCCGTCCTCGCTCGAGAGCACATCGTCCGCACCCGCTTCGAGCGCGGCTTCGAAGATCGCGTCCGCGCTGCCCGCTTTCGCAGGATAGGCGATGATGCCCACGCGGTCGAACCCGTGGCTCACGCTGCCCGACGCGCCCAGATTGCCGCCGTTCTTGGCAAACGCGGTGCGCACATTGGCGGCGGTGCGCGTGCGATTGTCGGTCAGCGCATCGACAATGATGGACACCCCACCGGGTCCGAAGCCCTCGTAGCGCACTTCGTCGTAGCTCTCCGCGTCGGACCCTTGCGATTTCTTGATCGCACGCTCGATATTGTCCTTGGGCAGCGAATTGGCGCGTGCGGTGATGATCGCCGCGCGCAGCCGCGCGTTTGCGTCTGGATCGGGCAGGCCCATCTTGGCCGCAACCGTGATTTCGCGCGCAAGCTTGGAGAACAGGCGCGCCCGCTTGGCGTCCTGCCCGCCCTTGCGGTGCATGATGTTCTTGAATTTGGAATGTCCGGCCATGGGTCTCGCGCTTGATGTTGCAGCGGCCGGGTTAGCGCGCGGGGGCGCTTCCGACAACGCGCAGATAGGCGGCGCTGCTCAGCGCGATCTGCCAGCCGACCAACAACGTGCTCAGCAGGCCGTCGATCAGCCCGATGGCAGCCGCGCGGATGCCGTGCGCGGCGACCCCGAGGTCTGTCAACGCGCCGTGCGCGAGCGTGAGCGGGAAAACCGTCCCGCAAAGCGCGAGCAGCAACGCGGGAAGCCAGCGCCGCCAGTGCGGCGCGACGCCCAGCCGGAGCTGCGCTGTCGCGTACAGGTTGGTCAACCACGGGGCGAGCGGCGCGAAGGCGAGCAGCTCGGCGAGCGTGCGCGCATCGCCAATGCGGTTCGAGCCCAAGCCGCTGTGCTTGAGCGCCACGTCCGCGCCCAAAGTGAATGCCCCTGAGATGACAACCTCGTACACTGCAGCGAACAGCAGCCCGCGAACGACCCTCAGCGGCGGACGCGACGGCACGGCAAGACGCGTGCCGATCACGAACATCCACAACGTTCCCAGCCCGCGCACGACGAAGACGATGGCGAGCGCGGTGCCAATCCGACGATGATCGGGCGTGGCGAGCTGATACTCGGCGATCGTATCGACGACGATAAGCACCGCGAGCGCCAGCCAGAACCGACGCCACTTGCCAGATGCAACGATGGCTAGCGCGCTACGGGACAATGCCCATCCAAATGCCGGGCGATCAGCGCAAACTTGGGCCGGCGTTGTAAGCCGCCCAATCAGCGACTCCCATTAATACAGACAATATTGTGAGACTGTACGCCTCTATCTTAGCTGTGTCGACGGCGGGCTGTTTGCGGTTACGGTCGAAGCACCCGGCGAGTCGACTACGGGCACGCCGACCGGCCCGGCCGTATACACGGGACGGATACAGCCGGGAAAAACCTAAACCTTCGCGATCGCGACGACAACCAATATGTAGATCGCGAACGCGAGCGCCAAGAAATACAGCTGGTATTTTTTCGCGAATGATTCCGACGTCATAGTACGGATTTCTGCGAAAAGCTGCGGCCAGGTATAAGAGACGAAGTCTCCCTGCGACATGACATTAATGAGAACGCCGTCCGCGTCGACGACGGGCAGATGGCGGAACCGCTCGTTCGACATGATCCGAAGCCAGTTCGCCACGTCGTCGCTGGCACGCGCAATCTTGAGGTCCGTCGTCATGATCGCCGAAATGGGTGTGATCTTGGGATCGAGGTTTCTGGCCAGCAAGCGCCGCATGAAATCGCGCTCGGTAATCACGCCGATCGGTCGCCGTGCCGTGTCAATTACGATGCTGGCGCCGTAATTTTTCTCGGACATCATCTGGACCGCGTCCATGACCATGTCGTCTGCCGCGAAGGTCAGCACGGGCGACTTTGTCTTGAACTCCATCCGGTCTTCGATCCGCACGCGCATGCTCCCGTAAAACTACCCCACTGTTAGGCGCGTCGTAGTTGCAAATAGCCAGCGAGTTAAATCAGCCCACCTAAGGGGCTCGACGGATCGGCATAGCGGCGCTTGCCCATGCGGCCCGCGAGATACGCGTCGCGCCCCGCCTCCACCCCCAGCCGCATCGCGCGCGCCATGCGGACGGGATCGCGCGCTTCGGCGATCGCGGTGTTCATCAGCACGCCGTCGCAGCCCAGCTCCATCGCGATCGCGGCATCGGACGCGGTGCCCACGCCTGCATCCACCAGCACGGGCACGCGCGCATTCTCCACGATTAGGCGCAGCATCACCGGGTTCTGCACGCCCAGCCCCGAGCCGATCGGTGCGCCCAGCGGCATAACCGCGACCGCGCCCGCCGATTCGAGCCGCTTGGCCAGGATCGGATCGTCACTGCAGTAGACCATTACCTGGAACCCCTCGCGGGTAAGCACCTCGCACGCCTCCATCGTGGCGGGCATGTCCGGATACAGCGTCTTTGCTTCGGCGAGCACTTCGAGCTTCACGAGCTCATATCCCCCTGCCTCGCGCGCGAGGCGCAGAGTGCGCAAGGCCTCGTCCGCAGTGAAGCAGCCCGCCGTGTTGGGGAGGAACGTGTAGCGCGCGGTATCGAGATGATCGGTCAGCTTCTCGCCCGGACCGCCCAGGTTTACGCGGCGCACTGCCACGGTCACGATCTGCGCCCCGCTCGCTTCCACCGCAGCCGCGGTTTGCGCCAGATCGCGGTATTTGCCGGTGCCCACGATCAGTCGCGAGGCGAAGCGGCGGCCCGCCACCGTCCACCCGTCATCCGCGGGCGCGCCGGGATCGCCGCCGCCGACGAAGTGGACGATCTCGATCCGGTCCCCCTCGGCGAGGCGCACATCCGCGAAGGTGGAGCGCGGCACGATCGCGAGATTGCGCTCCACCGCCACCTTCCCCGCATCGAGCGCCAGCTCGCCGAGCATCGCGGCGACGGTGCTGGCTTCGGCAAGGTGGCGCGGTTCGCCGTTGAGTTCGATGCGCATTTGGGTCTCTCGATCTTGCGGTGCGGCTGGTCACCGCAACGTGGCTGTCATATAGAAGCGTCGAACGCACCCGCCCATGCGTAGATATGGCCGGACGGGGGCAACCGAAGGTGCTGTCCTCGCGGCAACGACAATCAGGGGTCCAGATGAGCGATACGCAGCCGATGCAGGTGGATGTGGGGCTTGTGCGCGAACTGGCGCAACTGCTCGACGAAACCAACCTGACCGAGATCGAGGTGGAGGAGGCGGGCCGTCGCATCCGCGTCGCGCGCACTGCGCCCGCGATTGCGGCCGCGCCGGTTTACGCGCCCGCAGCCGCCCCCGTGCAGGCCGCCGCAGCCGCTGCCCCCGCCGCAGCCCAGGCAGCGCCCGACGATATAGCGAGCGCGATCCGCTCGCCCATAGTGGGCACTGCCTATCTCACGCCTGAACCCGGCCAGCCGAGCTTCGTGCGCGAGGGGCAGAGCGTGAAGGAGGGCGATACGCTGCTGATCATCGAGGCCATGAAGGTGATGAACCCCATCCTCAGCCCGCGTGCGGGCACGGTGGTGCGCGTGCTGATCGGCAACGAGGCTCCGGTCGAATATGATCAGCCGCTGATGATCGTCGCGTGATCCAGAAAATCCTAATCGCCAATCGCGGCGAAATCGCGCTGCGTATCCACCGCGCCGCGCACGATCTGGGGCTGAAGACGGTGGCGGTGCACTCGACCGCCGATACGGATGCGATGCACGTGCGCCTCGCCGACGAGAGCGTATGCATCGGCCCGCCGTCGGCCGCGCTCAGCTACCTCAACATTCCCGCCCTCATCAGCGCCGCCGAGATCAGCGGCGCGGACGCGGTGCATCCCGGCTACGGCTTCCTCGCGGAAAACGCGCGTTTCGCGGAGATCGTGCGCGAGCACAAGCTCGTATGGATCGGCCCCGAACCCGATCACATCCGTACGATGGGAGACAAGGTGGCCGCCAAGCGCGCGGCCGCCGCGCTGGGCCTGCCGCTGGTGCCGGGATCGGACGGCGCGGTCGCGGATGCGCGCGAGGCGGCCGAGGTGGCGGCGCGCATCGGCTATCCCGTGCTCATCAAGGCGGCGTCGGGTGGCGGCGGGCGCGGCATGAAGGTGGCGGTGGACGAGGCCGCACTCGCGCCAATGCTCGCGCAGGCGAAGACGGAGAGCGCAGCCGCGTTCGGCGACGATACGGTCTACATCGAGAAATATCTCGGCAAGCCGCGCCATATCGAGTTCCAGATTTTCGGCGACGGTCGCGGCCGCGCGGTGCATCTGGGCGAGCGGGACTGCTCGCTCCAGCGCCGCCATCAGAAGGTCTTCGAGGAATCGCCCTCCCCCGCGATCGATGCCGCGACGCGCGACCGGATGGGGCGGCGCTGCGCGGACGCGATGGCGGCGCTCGGCTATGCGGGCGCGGGGACGATCGAGTTCCTCTACGAAGACGGCGAATTCTACTTCATCGAGATGAACACGCGCATCCAGGTGGAGCATCCCGTCACCGAAATGGTGACGGGCGTGGACCTGGTGGCCGAGCAGATCCGGGTGGCGGGCGGGCTGCCGATGTCGCTGGAACAAGACAAGCTGGGCCTGCGCGGCCACGCGATCGAGGTGCGGATCAACGCCGAGGACCCGCGCACATTTGCGCCCTCGCCCGGCACGATCCGCACCGTGCATCCCGCAGGCGGACCCGGCGTGCGGGTGGATAGCGCGGTCTATGCGGGATACCGCGTGCCGCCCTATTACGACAGCCTGATCGCCAAGCTGATCGTTCACGGCCCGGACCGCGCGGCCTGCTTGAGGCGCCTGCGCCGCGCGCTTCAGGAATATGTGATCGAAGGCGTCAAGACGACGCTGCCGCTGCATCAGGCGCTGCTCGAAGAAGCCGATATCCAAAACGGGGACTATTCGATCAAATGGCTCGAGGCATGGCTTCAGGATCAGCGTGACTGACATCGCACAGCGCGCTGCGCTGGTCACCGGCGCCGCATCGGGCATCGGCCGCGCGGTCGTGGCCGCGCTGGTGGCACGCGGGGTGGCGGGACTGGTGCTGATCGACCGCGATGCGGCGTGGCTGGATGCGGTTGCGCGCGAAACGGGCGATGTTCCCGTCCTCGCGCGCGCCCACGATGTTGCCGACGAGACCGCGTGGGAGGCGAGCGAGGCGGCGATCCGCGACCGCTTCGGGACGCTCGGCGAGGCGGTCGTCAATGCGGGGGTCGCCGATAATGCGCCGATCGTCGAGACCTCCCTCGCACGCTGGCGCGCGCTGATGGCAGTCAACCTCGATGGCGCAATGCTGACACTGCGCACCGCGATGCGGCTGATGCCGGGCGGCGGTGCGATCGTGACGATGTGCTCGGCGGCGGGCGTGCGCGCGATGCCGGGCGCGGGGGCCTATGCCGCGTCCAAGGCAGGATTGCTGCACCTTACTCGCGTTGCGGCGCTCGAGGGCGCATCCACTGGCATTCGCGTCAATGCGCTCTGCCCGGGTGGCGTGGAGACGGCGATCTGGAAGCAGACGCCGGGCTGGGCCTCGCTCGTCGCGGCCAAGGGCGAGGCGGGGGCGTTCGCGGCCATGGCCGCGGGCACGCCGCTCAAACGCTTTGCAACGCCGGACGAGGTCGCGCGCGACGTGCTCTCGCTGCTCGTGCCCGGAGTCACCACCGGCGCGTGTCTCGTCAGCGATGGCGGCTTCGCGCTCTGAGGCGCGCCTGCGGCAGCGCGTCCGCGCGCCTTCCCGCTCATCGCGCATCCGCGAGGCATTTTGTGCGTTGGTACGGACACGCGCAATCTGGGCGCGCCTGACGGAGGACGTATATGATCACCATCACCCGCGCCGTATTGCTGGCGGCTGCAACGCTGTCGCTCGTATCTGCCGCGCACGCCGCGCCGCCTGCCGCAACGTTCGTCGCCAAGGCGGGCGCGAGCGACATGTACGAGATGAAATCGAGCAAGCTCGTGCTTGCCTCGAAGAACGCCGACGTGAAGACGTTCGCCACCCAGATGGTGAGCGATCACACCAAGAGCACCGCGCAGGTCAAGGCAGCCGCGATGAAGTCCGGTCTGCACCCCAAGCCGCCGTTCATGAACGCGCAGCAGAAGAAGGACATCGCTGCGCTCACCGCCGTGCACGGTGCAGCGCGCGATACGCTCTACGTGCAGCAGCAGAAGGCGTCGCACCAGGCCGCGCTCGATCTGATGCAGGACGAAGCGAGCACCGGCGACAAGCCCGCGCTCAAGGACGCTGCCGCCGGGATCGTGCCCGTGGTGCAGCATCATATCGAAATGCTGAACGCGATGCCCGCCGCCTGAACCGTTCGGGGCGGGCCTGCGCGCCCGCTCCGCTTCGGCGCTTGATTAGCCGCGCGGCGCGGCGCACGCTGGAGCGCGCATGAGCGGCCTAGATCCCCTGCAACTCCTGAAAGCCTATTCGGTCGGCGTCTTCCCGATGGCGGACCGGCACGACGCGCCCGACGTTTACTGGGTGGAGCCGCGGCGGCGCGGAATCCTGCCGCTGGGCAATTTCCATCTGTCGCGCAGCCTTGCCAAGGTGCTGCGGCAGGAACGCTTCGTGCATACGGCGAATGCCGCCTTCCGCGCGGTGATGCTGGAGTGCGCTGCACCCGGCACCGCGCGCGGCGAGACGTGGATCAATCCCGCGATCGTTGATGGCTATTGCGCGCTGCACGCGCGCGGCAATGCGCACAGCCTCGAATGCTGGCAGGACGGCGTGCTCGTAGGCGGGCTCTACGGCGTGGAGCTGGGCGGGGCATTTTTCGGCGAGAGCATGTTCAGCCGGGCCACCGATGCGAGCAAGGCGGCGCTCGCGCATCTGATCGCGCGGTTGCGCGCGGGCGGTTATGCGCTGCTCGATACGCAGTTCCTCACCACGCACCTCGCCCAGTTCGGCGCGATCGAGATCGGGCGCGAGCCCTACCGCGCGTTATTGTCCGGCGCGATCGGCGCGCGCGGCGACTTCTTCGCCTTCGACACGGCTCCGATGGACTTATCGGGCGCGGACGATCCGGCCGACACGGTATCGGGCCCGGTATCGGGGAAGCGCATCGTGCAGGCTTTGACCCAGACGTCGTAATTCGGGTCTTCCCATTGGTTGAGCGCGGGCGAGTGCGCAAAAAGCCAGCCCGAAAATACCCGCCGCGCGCCGCCCTTCTTCAAATCCTGGTCGATCTGGACGAATCCGCCCGCCTCGGGCGTCTCCCACGCCTGGCTCGCCTCGCACGCGCGCAGATGAAGGGTGAGCGCGCCGAAGCGGGCGGTTTCGCCGGGGTGCAGCGGGAATTCACGCGCGACACCGCTGCGCTTGTCTAGCGCGCCCACCGTGGCGAGGCGTTGTGGCATGGGGGTGGGGAGTTCGGGCGCGGCGGCAGTGAGGGCGAGGAACGCAACTGCGGCGAGGCCCCCACCGCCCTTCGGGCACCTCCCCCAGAGGGGGGGGAGGAGGAGCCTTGTCCTCCCCCTCTGGGGGAGGTGCCCCCGAAGGGGGCGGAGGGGGCCGCGCACCGCAGGCTATTTCGCGGCGGGGGCGGCGGCACCGTCGGCCGACTTGGCGCTGCTCGATCCGCTGCGGTTTATGTAGCTGCCGATCAGACTCATCAGATCGGTCGATCCTTGCGTATCGGTAATTTCCGCGCCGGGCTTGAGCATCGTCGGATCCCCGCCGGGGACGAGGCTAATATAACTTCCGCCGAGAATCCCCTGCGACGTAATCGCCGCAGTGGTATCGGTGGGCAGCTTGACCGCGCTGTCCACGCTGAACCGCGCGATCGCCTGGAACGTCTTGGGATCGAGCTTCAGGCGCGTGACCGTGCCCACTTTCAGGCCAGAAACGCGAATGTCGGTTCCCTCGGTTACGCCGCTGGCATTGGGAAAGCGCGCGGCGATCTCGTAGGCGCCGTCCCCCGCGCCGCCACCGCTTGTGCGCGCATAGGCGTAAGCGACGAACCACGCCGCCACGCCGATTACCAGCAAGCCGACCAACGCCTCGAGCCAGTTTTCTTTCAGGCTGCTGCTCATGCGTCCGGACTCCATGCTTCGTAATCGCCCGTGGCGCGCGCGCGTATGCCCTCACGCGCCAGCGCGCCCGAAGGCATGTGCGCGGCCGCCGTGCCGGTGAGATTGGCTTGCGCAGGCTTCACCCAGCGCGGCACGCTCAGCGGCTGCTCCGAAGGCGGTGGCATGTCCGCGCCGTGCATCCAGAGATGCCAATCGGGCGGAATGGTGCTGGCGTCTGCATAGCCGGCATAAACGACCCAGCGTTTGGCGCCCTTGCGGCTGGCGTAATAGATATTGCCCGCGCCATCGCGACCGACCTCGTTGCCGCCCGCGACCGAGCGGCGCGTGCCCCAGGTGGAGCCGTTCCACCAGGTGAAGATGCGCGATACAGCCGACATAAAGGCGCAGTTAGCGTGGGGACGCGGGTTTCGCCAGCGGTGCGGTCCACGCGACGCGGTCCCCCTCGTGGATGCCGAGCCGCGCGGCCTCCCCCGGCCCGATTTCGAACACCGAATCGACCACGCCGCGCGACGAGATCGGCGTGTCCGAAAGCGGCGGCGCGTTTGCAGCGATGCTCTGGATTTTGTGGTCGGGTGCGATGAAGATCAGATCGAGGCTGGAGATCGTATTGTGCATCCAGAAGCTCGCGGGGCGGTTCTGCGGGAAGATCATCCCCGTTCCGCGCGGCACATGCGGGCGAAACATCATGCCGGTTGCCTGCCGCGCTTCCGTATCTGCATATTCCACCTGGAACCGGTGCACGCGCCCGTCCGCGCCGGTGACCGTGACCGCCACGATGGGCAGGCCCGTCTGCGGCTTGCCGACGGGAACGGGCGTGCGCGCTGCGACGGGCTGCGCGGCGGCCACGCCCAGCATCAGCGCAAGGATCAGTCCGCGAATGCCTCCACGACGATTGCCATCGGTCCCTTGTCCGATTCGGCGATCCGCGCGCGCAGCCGGGTTCCCGGTTCGGGCGCGCTCACCCCGCCGCGCCGCAGCGTTTCCATGTGAACGAATATGTCCTGCGTCTGCTCGTCCCGGCATAGGAAGCCATAACCCTTCAGGCGGTTGAACCATTTAACCGCTACAGGCTCGAATGCGCCCGCTGCGTCAAGCAGGCTCATCGGATCGGCGCGTCCCGCCGCGCGCTGTTTGGCACCTTCGGGATCTGGCGCAGTCGCGGTGGCGAGATCGAGATCGAGAATGCGTGAGGCTTGCCGCCCGCGATCGCGCTCGGCGATCAGGCAGGTGAGCGTGGCACCCTCGGGAAGCGACCGGCGGCCGATATCGCGCAGCACGCTGAAATGGACGAGGATATCGGGCGTCCCGTCTTCGGGCACGATGAAGCCATAGCCGCGCACGGCATCGAACCATTTGATCGCCCCGCGTACTGAAGGGGGTGCAGCGGTGCGCCCGCCCGGATATTGCAGTGTGGCCTCGATGTGCGCGTGTGCCCCCATGGCTCCCTACCTGTACGAAGATCGTTCCGGCCAAGCTAACATGAACGGATCGGGTTTAAATGGGCATGTGTAAAAATTGACGGCCGTCTGCCAGCCGGACCGGATCGGTTTCGGGGGATTACAAGGAGTTAAATAAAATGGAACTCAGCGGGGAACTTACGATTTTTGCTTCGCGGACGGCTGTTTGGGCTGCCCTCAATGATGCCGCCGTTCTGGCGCGCTGTATCGAGGGGTGCGAATCGCTTGAGGCAATCGCTCCGGATCGGTTTCAAGGGCGCGTCTCGGCGAAGGTGGGGCCGGTGCGCGCAACCTTTTCGGGCGTCGTGACGCTCGCCGATTTGGTGGTTCCCGCGCGCTATCGGCTGATCGGCGAAGGCAAGGGCGGCGCTGCCGGCTTTGCGAAGGGGGAGGCCGACATAATGCTTGCAGAAGAAGGGCCAAGCACGACGCGGCTTACCTACGCGGCGCGCGCGAGCGTCGGCGGTAAGCTCGCGCAACTGGGCGGGCGGCTGATCGAGGGCACCGCGAAGGGCTATGCGGATCGCTTTTTCGCAGCGCTCAAGGCCGAACTGGAGCAAGGCGGCGCGCCGATCCCCATGATGGCCGAACCTGAGCCCGCAGTCGGGCTGGAAGCCGAACCCGCCGATATCGGTCCCGATGCCGCAATGGCCGAGCTGGTGGAGGAGCAGCCCGCACTCGTTCCGCCCGCCGCCCCGCCCGAACCGCGCGGCGGGGTGCCGCTGGCGGTGTGGGCGGGGGTGCTTGCGGTTTTGACGCTGCTGCTGCTCGCCTATCTGTTGCGGGGCTGAGCGGACACGCGAGACAGGATGATGCAGGACGAACTGGGGCGATTGATCGCGCGGGCGCGCGAGTGGAACGCGGCCGGGCACCGGATGGTGCTGGCCACGGTGGTGCGCACGTGGGGATCTTCGCCGCGCCGCGCGGGCAGTCATTTGCTGGTGCGCGACGACGGCCTCTTCGAGGGGTCGGTTTCGGGCGGCTGTGTGGAGGGGGACGTGGTTGTCGCGGCCGAAGACGTGCTCGCCAGCGGCCGCGCGAGGCTGATGGATTTCGGCGTGGCGGACGAGACCGCGTGGCGCGTCGGGCTGGGTTGCGGCGGGCAGGTGGCGATCCTGGTGCAACGGGTGGACGCGGGCGGCTTCCCGTTCGTGTTGTTCGACGCGCTCGCCGAAGCACGCGCGCACGGCCGTGCATTTGCCATCACCTTCGATCTGGCGGGCGGTCCGGCGGTGGCGGGGGACGATCCCGCACCCGGCCGCTTCGTCGCGCGCCACGATCCGCCGCGACGCCTCGCGATCGTGGGCGCGGTGCATATCGCGCAGGCGCTGGCACCGATCGCGCGGCTGGTGGGCCATGCAGTGACGATCGTCGATCCGCGCGGCGCTTTCGCCGCCGGGCCGAGGTTCGAGGGGGAGACGGTCGATACGCGCTGGCCCGACGAGGCGCTGGCCGACTGGAAGCCAGATGCCGCGAGCGCGGTGGTGGCGCTCACGCACGATCCCAAGCTCGACGATCCCGCGCTGGCGGCCGCGCTCGCATCGCCGGCCTACTATGTGGCCGCGTTGGGGAGCCGCAAGAACGATGCGCGACGGCGCGAGCGGCTGCTGGCGAACGGGGTGGACGCGGCGGCGCTCGCGCGGCTGCGCGGGCCCGCAGGGCTGCCGCTGGGAGCCGAGGGTCCGGCCGAGATCGCACTCGCCATCGCCGCCGAGATGATCGCTGCGTGGCGTGGGGTGGGGCTGCCCGCGTGGCCGCCGAAATAGCGACCGTGCACGTCGGTGCGATTCTGCTTGCGGCGGGTTCGTCCCGGCGGATGGGTGCAGCGAACAAGCTCTTGTTGAGCCTGGACGGCGTGCCGATGGTGGCGCGGGTGGCCGCCGCAATCCGCGCGGCGGGGCTGCCGATGATGGTGGTGCTGGGACACGAGGCAGACGCGGTGCGGGCAGCGCTTTCCGGCTATCGCGCGCTTGCCGGAGCGGATGGATCGGCGGATGACGGTGCACCCCCCGCCTTCATCGTTGCCGACGAACATGCGCGCGGCATCGGGCACAGCCTCTCCGCCGGGATGGTGGCCGTGCCGCCCGCCTGGACCGGCGCGCTCGTTTGCCTCGCCGATATGCCTTTCGTCGGTGCCGACGTGCTGCGCCGCCTTGCCGCCGCGCTGGTCGCGCCCGATTCGGTTGCTGTGCCCGTCTGTGCGGGCCGTCGCGGCAATCCGGTCGCTTGGGGACGCGACTGGTTCCCACGACTTGCGGCGCTGAAGGGCGACACCGGAGGCCGCGCACTGCTCGCCAGCGCACCGGCGGTGGAAATTACGGCGGATGCTGCGGTGTTGCGCGATTTCGATACGCCGGGGGATCTGGCGCACTGGAGGCACGAGACCTAGGGTCGGCGGCGCCGGATCATGGCAAGCAGCGCGAAACCAGCGAGAAACCAAGCGTTTGCGCCGCCCTCTGGAACCGCGATCGTTGCGCTGTGCGGGGCGGCGGTAGCGGGGGCCGGGACGAAATCGGTCAGATAGTTTGTGCCGGATGCCGACTGGATTGTGTACTTTGTGATCGTTGCGCCGAATGCGTCGGTGACGCGGGCGATTCCGCCCCAGCCCGCGCGCAGAACTTTGCAAGTGCCCGCACTCGTGACGCAGAACATCGTCTGCGACACCGTTTCCGCCACCCCCGGGGTGAACGCCAGCGGCTCGAGCCCGCTGCTGATCGACGTATACAGGCTCCGGGCGGCTAGGCTGACGCTCCAGGTCGAGGTGGTCGCGCGGCCGCTGGCGCTATCCCCGAAGGTGAAGGTCTGCCCCGCGCTCGTCTGCCCCGCGCCGGTCTTGCTCTGATCGCGCGCAGAAATCTGGATCAGGATCGGCACATACATCGTGCCGAAGGTCACGCCGGGCGCAGTCACCGTGATCGTGTCCGACCAGCTTGCTTGCGCACGCACGGACGATTGCGGTTGCGTCGTGCCCAGGTCGAGCGTCAGTTTGCCGAACTGCACGCGTGCGGCTGCCGTTGTGCCGCTTTTGCTAACGCTGGCGGTGAGTTGGCCGCGCGCGGCGGTCCGGTCCATCGAGAATGGCTGGTGCGCCGCCATCCCGGTCACGCCCGCACTCAGCAGCGGTGCCGCGTGAACCGTCGGCCCGATCAGAACCGCTATGACAGCCGTAGCGGTGCCGAGCCCGTTGCGCATGATCGCTTCCCCCGTTGGCATCCCTGCGCACAGATAGCAGGCGGCCGCGTCGATCATCAGGTAAACTTCGTCAACGGTGGTTCATGCGCGGGGGCGTCGCGCCGGGGTCTCGGGGTGGCTGGTCAGCCGCTCGCCCCGGAGATAACAGCGCGGCAACCCAACCGTGCGAAGGCCCGCGCCCATGACCGCCCTCACGCCCCAAATCCGCGACATCCTGAACTGGTATGCCAGCGACAATCCCGGTACGCGTGCGAGCCTCGCGCGCATCCTGAACCAGGGCAAGCTGGGCGGCACCGGCAAAGTGGTGATCCTGCCCGTCGACCAAGGGTTCGAGCACGGCCCCGCGCGGTCGTTCGCCATCAATCCCCCCGCCTACGATCCGCGCTACCATATCGAACTCGCGGTCGAAGCCGGTCTGAACGCGTTCGCCGCGCCGCTGGGCATGCTCGAATGCGCGAGCGAGGTCGCGCCGGGGTTCCCGCTGATCCTCAAGTGCAACAGCTCGAACAGCTGGGCCACCACCAAGGATCAGGCGGTGACCGCGACGGTGGACGATGCGCTCAGGCTCGGCGCGTGCGCGATGGGGTTCACCATCTATCCCGGCGCAGACGCGTTCTTCGATCAGGTGGAGGAAATCCGCGAGATCGCGCAGGAGGCCAAGGCGGCGGGGCTGGCGGTGGTGATCTGGAGCTATCCGCGCGGCGGCGAGATCAGCAAAGCGGGCGAGACCGCGCTCGATGTGACCGCCTATGCCGCGCACATGGCAGCCCTGATCGGCGCGCACATCATCAAGGTGAAGCTGCCGAGCGACCATATCGAGCAGGAAGACGCGAAGAAGGCGTATGCGGATGGGGACTGGTCCACGATGGCAAAGCGCGTCGCGCATGTGATGCAGTGCTGCTTTGCGGGCCGCCGCATCGTCGTGTTCTCGGGCGGTGCGACCAAGGGCGAAGATTCGGTGTATCAGGACGCGCGCGATATTGCGGGCGGCGGCGGGCATGGTTCGATCATCGGCCGCAACACCTTCCAGCGTCCGCGCGCCGAAGCGCTGGCGATGCTGGCGAAGATCGTGGGCATCTATGAGGGGCAGGCTTGAGCGCGGCGCGCGCGGCCTGCTCGCTCTACCTGATCTCGCCGCCGGTACTGGGAGAGGGGTTCGCCGCCGCGCTCGCCGCCGCGCTCGAACCCGGTATCGCCACCGCCTTCCAGTTGCGGCTGAAGGGTGCGGACGATGACGCGGTGCTGCGCGCGGCGGATATCGTGCGTCCCGTCTGCGCGGCGGCCGATATCAGCTTCATCCTCAACGATCGCGCCGATCTCGCCCTGCGCGCCGGGGCGGACGGCGTCCACCTCGGGCAGGAGGATGGCTCGGTGGCGCAAGCACGCACGATCCTTGGCGTCGGCCGCGAGATCGGCGTGACCTGCCACGCGAGCCGCCATCTCGCGCTCGAGGCGGGCGAAGCGGGCGCGGACTATGTCGCGTTCGGCAGCTTCTTCGCGAGCGACACCAAGGCGAGCGAACATCGGCCCGAACCCGAGATCCTGACGTGGTGGTCGCAACTGATGGTGCTGCCCTGCGTAGCCATCGGCGGCATCACGCCCGCAAACGCCGCGCCGCTGGTGGCGGCGGGGGCGGACTTTCTTGCGGTGAGCGCGGCGGTGTGGGCGCATCCCGACGGGGCGGCAGCGGGGGTGCGGGCGTTCGGGCGAGTGTTGGGGTGAGGCGGCGGCTGTGATACGTCGCAATTTATGGAACGCATCATCAATCTCACGATCGAGAAGCTGCCCGAGGGCGTCTATCTTGGCACATCGGACGATGTGCAGGGCCTCGTCGTGCAGGGGAACACGATCGCCGAAGTGATCGAGTTTGCGCAGGATGCCGCGCGAGTCATCGAGGAAATGCGCGCGGAATATGGCGACCCGCTGATATCGATTCCCGCCCCCCAGATGTTCACCATCCCTATCGTCCTCGCCGGGCCGACAAAGCTCGCAGCTTGAGTGGGTCGTCTCGCGGGGTTCAGCTACCGACAGGTGCTCGCACGGCTGCGGCAACTCGGCTTCGTCGATTCGCGGCCAGCCAAGGGCTGCCATGAGGTGTGGCGTCACCGCGACGGTCGGTACGCCGTCCTTACCCGTCACCCCGGCGACATTCCCGAAGGCACGCTGCGTGCCATCCTCCGGCAGGCGGACATCGATCCCGACGACTTCTTGGCATAACCGCCCCCGCCCGCTAAGCCGCCCCGCACACACCCGAAATAGCGAGCAGCCATGAAGATCAGCGGCGTCGAAATCCGCCCCGGCAATATCATCGAATATGAAGGCGGCATCTGGCGCGCGGTCAAGACGCAGCACACCCAGCCCGGCAAGGGCGGTGCCTATATGCAGGTGGAACTCAAGAACCTGATCAACGGCCGCAAGGACAATGTGCGGTTCCGCTCGGCCGAGACGGTCGAGAAAATTCGGCTCGACACCAAGGAGTTTCAATTTCTCTTTGCCGAGGGCGATGCGCTGACGTTCATGGACAAGGACACCTACGATCAGGTGCAGCTACCGCGCGATCTGCTCGGCGAGGCGGCGGCGTTCCTTCAGGACGGCATGGACGTATCGATGGAGCTTTACGAAGAGCGGCCGATCAGCGTGCAACTGCCCGATCAGATCGAGGCTGTGGTGGTCGAGGCCGACGCGGTGGTTAAGGGGCAGACGGCTTCGTCGAGCTACAAGCCCGCGATCCTCGACAATGGCGTGCGCGTGATGGTGCCGCCGTTTATCGGCTCGGGCACGCGGATCGTGGTCGATGTTTATACGCAGGAGTATGTGAGACGGGCGGAGTAGGAAACCTGACTTGATTGCAGCGATCGTTTGACTCCCGCACGTGACGCGTCCCTCGACAGCCATCCTCCGCAACCCTAGTTTTCACCGGTGAGCGTCGATACCCTATCCTTAGCACGTGAACTGCGCGCCGCCGACATCGAGCCCGCGCATGCCGAAGCCATCGCAGCGGCGATCGGGCGGTCGGTCAACGAGACTACGCTCGACGCCGCGACGGTGGGCGATCTCGCGCAAATGCGATCCGAGATGCGCGCTGACAACGCCGGGTTGCGGGCCGAGATTGCGACGCTTCGAACCGAATTGAAAAGCGACGTCGCGGCGGTCGACCGTAAGATAGCCGGACTGGATGGCAGGGTCGGCGAACTCTTTGAGCGTGTGGATGGCATCACGGGCCGGATCGAAGCCGCAATGCTCAAATGGTTCATCGCAACCCTGATCGCGCTCGCCGGGGTCGCCATCGCGATCCTCGCCAAACTCTCCGGCGCGTTCTAGTCCCTCGCCGCTCGTTCGGGCTTGGCTCGTAACCCAAAAGGCCTTCTGAATGCCCGCCCACTCCGCCCTCATCACCGTCATGGAAAAGGCCGCGCGCAAGGCCGCGCCCAAATTGCGCCGCGATTTCAACGAGGTCGCCAATCTGCAGGTCAGCCGCAAAGGCCCTGCCGATTTCGTCAGCCAGGCCGATCGCACCGCCGAGGCCACCCTGCGCGACGAACTGCGGAAGGCCCGCCCCGATTACGGCTTCCTGATGGAGGAGGAGGGCACGATCGAGGGCAAGCCCGGCATGCCGCGCTTCGTCATCGATCCGATCGATGGCACGTCCAACTTCCTCCACGGCATTCCGCATTTCGCGATCTCGATCGCAGTCGAGGAGGCGGGGCAGATCGTGGCGGGGCTCGTGTATCAGCCGCTGACCGACGAAAGCTTCTGGGCCGAACGCGGACGCGGCGCGTGGTTGCAGGACGCGCGGCTACGCGTCTCGGCGCGCCGCGATCTCGCCGATTGCCTGATCGCCACCGGCATCCCGTTCCGGGGCCACGGCGACCTCCCCGAATGGACCGCGATCAACGATGCGGTGGTGCCCGAGGTGGCGGGCATCCGCCGCTTCGGCTCAGCCGCGCTCGATCTGGCTTGGGTGGCGGCGGGTCGCTTCGACGGCTTCTGGGAACGCGGGCTGCAGCCGTGGGACATCGCGGCGGGCGTTCTGCTCGTGCGCGAGGCGGGCGGCTACGCGACCGACTATCGCGGCGGCGACAAGCCGATCGAACGCGGCGAGGTGGTCGCGGCCGCCGAGGGCATCCACTCGAAGCTGCATAGGCTGGTGGCGGGGGCGGTGCGGAGCTAGCGCGCAAAGCCTTCCACATCCGCCATCGTCACCAGGCTCACCTGCTCGGCCGCCGGCACGATACGCTTGCCCATCGGCCCCAGCACCTTCGCGCCCAGCTCGACGAACCGCTCCACTCCGGCATCGGCCATCGCCTCCACGCTCTCGCGCCAGCGCACGAGGCCGGTCACCTGCCCCACCAGCAGGCGCGCGATCTGGGCGGGCACGGTCACCGCAGCCGCAGTGACGTTGGCGATCAGCGGCACGAACGGTGCATGGATGGTGGCATCGGCGAGCGCGGCCGCCATCGCGTCCGCCGCCGGTGCCATCAGGCGGCAATGGAACGGCGCGGATACGTGCAGGCGGACCGCCTTCCTCGCGCCGAAGTCCTTCGCCAGCAGGATCGCGCGTTCGATCGCGCCCGTATGGCCCGAGAGCACCACCTGGCCCGGCGCATTGTCGTTCGCCGCCTCGCATACCTCGCCCTCGGCCGCTGCCGCTGCAACGCCGCGCGCGGGGCCGAGATCGAGGCCGAGCAGCGCCGCCATCGCGCCCTCTCCCTCGGGCACTGCGGCCTGCATCGCAGCCCCACGCAGCCGCAGCAGCCGCGCAGTCTGCGCGAGGCCCAGCGCGCCCGCCGCGCACAGCGCCGAATATTCGCCCAGACTATGCCCCGCGACGAACGCCGCGCGTTCGGACAGGCGCACGCGCCCCTCGCGTTCGAGCACGCGCAGCACCGCGATCGAAACCGCCATGATCGCGGGCTGCGCGTTGGCGGTCAGCGTCAGCTCCTCCTCGGGCCCCTCGCGCATCAGGCGGAAGAGATTCTGGCCGAGCGCCTCGTCCACCTCCTGGAATACGTCGCGCGCGTGGATCGAGGCGGAGGCCAGCGCGGCACCCATGCCGACGGACTGGCTCCCTTGGCCGGGAAAGAGAAAAGCTGTGGTCATCGCAGCGGGTTAGCGGCCCGGCGCGCGATGTCCAGCGTACGTTCCACCTCTGCCAGGACACGGTCTGTCGTTCGAAGCGTGGCGGCAAAGCCATACTCGAGCGGAATTGATGGTCTAAATCGTGCTGCAGCACCGTGTCACTATTGCGTCATAACCCCGAGGATGTCTGTCTTAGGGCCGGATGGGTCGCAAGCGCGCCCTGCGGGAGGCATCGCGATCATGACGGCAACGGCTCAGAAATTTCTCGCGGGCGCGGCGCTCGCTGTGCTTGGCGTTGCGCTGACGGCGTCGGCTACACTCGCGCAAACCGCTCAGCCCACGCAGGATTCCAGCGGCGTGACGGCGGGCGATGCCTCCCGCCCCGAAGAGATTGTCGTCACCGGCTCGCTTATCCGCCGCCCCAATCTTGAATCGGCAAGCCCGCTCGATGTCCTCACCGCCAAGGACATCGCGCGATCGGGCTTCGACACGGTCGCGAGCGTGCTCAGCAACCTGACCTCGAACGGCCAAGGCACGCTCAGCAACAACAACTCGGAAGCCTTTGCCGGCGGCGCGTCCGGTGTCGCGCTGCGCGGGTTGACGGTTGGCGCGACGCTTGTCCTCGTCGATGGCCACCGCGTCGCGCCCTACCCGCTGTCCGATGATGGCCAGCGCCAGTTCGTCGACATCGAGAGCATCCCTGTGGCCGCGATCGACGGCATCGATGTGCTCAAGGACGGCGCTTCGGCGATCTACGGCTCGGACGCGATCGCAGGCGTGGTTAATATTCACCTGAAAAAGCAGTTCACCGGCCTCGAAGCGAGTGCTGAATATGGCAATAGCCAACACGGCGGAGGCGAGAGCGAGCGCGCGACGCTCTCCTACGGCACGGGCGATCTCGGGCGCGATGGCTGGAACGCGTATGTCATCGGCGAATTCCGCAATCAGGCCCCGGTCTACTTGCGGCAGCGCCAATACCAGTCCTGGGGCAATCTGGATTTTAGCCGCATCGGCGGTAACGATGTGAGACTTGGTGCGCCAAACAGCTTCAACGCCGGCCTGCCCGCGACGCTTACGCCCTATCTGGTCAACCCGACGACGAACGGGCTGACTTTTCTTGGCAACGGCTGTAGCACCGCACAACTGGGGACGGTAGGCGGCAATAACTCGGGCTGTACGTTCACCTCGCCCCAAAAGCTCATTTCGCCAACGCGCAACTTCAATTTGGTGGCAGGGCTGACGCGCGACTTTGGCGAGGGCTGGCAAGCAAAGCTTCGTCTGTCCTTCTTCGATAGTGAAGGCCAGCAGAGCAACGCTAACTATCAAGCTTACCCAGGCGCGTCCTATGGCGGCAATGATTCCAATCCGCACACAGGCATCGCAACGCCGGGCATAGGAGCGATCGCGGACTATTCGGTTCCGGCCAATTACCTCGGCAGTGGCTCCGCTCCCGGCTCTTACCTTGAAGGGATTATTGCCGGAGTTGGTTTGCCGACGATCGATATCGACAGCAAAACTTACCGGGCGGCTCTCGATGTGACCGGCAATCCCGGTGGCTGGGATGTCTCGGCTTCGGTCGGCTTCAGCGAAGTCGTGACCGATATGCGCTTCAAGAACTACGTCAATTACAACACGCTTTACACCGATCTGACCACGCTTGACGCATCCGGCAAGCCGATGTTCAATCCGCTCGGCGGCAATAGCGCGTCCGTTATCGAGTCGATCGCGCCCGCGTTCACCAATCACGCCACGGATCGCTTGCTTTACGCCGAGGCGAGCGCGTCCAGGAAGGTCACCGATCTTCCGGGCGGCGATCTAACGGTTGCGGCGGGCGCGCAAGTGGTAAGCAAGGACCTCAACAATCCTGGCCCTGCGCCGGTGCTGGCGGGAACGATCGGTGGCACATTCAGTACCTTTGCCAGCGGCAAGCAGACCTTCGTCGCCGAATATGCCGAGGTGAATGCCCGGCTGTTCCACCTGTTCGACATCGACGCAGCGGTGCGCGACGATTATTACGACACGTACGGCAATTCCATCGTTCCCAAGATCGGTGTGCGCTTCACGCCGTTAGGCAAGCTGCTCGTGCTCCGGGGGACCTACAGCCGCGGCTTTCGCGCGCCCGCGCCAGCCGAATTCGGCAACGCCGCGACCGTGTTTGGGCTGGGCGGCATCGCCGATCCGATCCTGTGCGGAAACGGTCTTGGCCAGGTCCCCGCGCAATGTTCGGCTGCGATCGGTTTCGTGCAGACGACGACGCCCAAGTTACAGCCCGAGAAATCGGAATCCTTCACCGGCGGCGCGGTTCTGCAGCCGACGCGCAACTGGTCTATCACCCTTGATTATTACCACATCAAGCTTTCCAACCAGATCATCAGCCAATCAACGCTTCCGACCTATGCCTTCAACGATACCACGTGTAAGCGCGGCCCCAACCTGCCCATTTCCGGTGTGGTCGTCGGGACGAACCCGGACGGAACACCGATCCTCGGCACCGCGACCCCGCTCGCCGGGCCGCTCGCGGCTTGCTTTTCGGGCTACGTGAACGCGCAGTCGACCGTGACGAGCGGGCTCGACGTGCAATCGGGCTACAAGGTCCGCGTCGGGGGCGCGCAGATCACCGCGTCGGCGGAGTGGACGCATCTGTTCAGCTATGATCTGACCGGGCCCAACGGCGTCGCCTACAAGCTCGCGGGAACGCACGGTCCTTCGGGTGTCTCGGGCGATACGGGCAATCCGCGCGACCGCATCAACGCATCGATCGGGGTCGATGTTGGGCGGTTAAGTGCCGCGCTCTCGGGCTATTGGGTCAGCGGCTTCAGCGTAATCGATCCAAGTGCGTCGGGTGGTGCGCAGACCACTTGCGCGCTCGCCTGGAACGCCGCGACAGCGCTGGCCTTCACGACGCCGAGCGCGATCAACCAGCAATATTGCCGCGTCAAATCCTTCACGTCGGTTAACCTCGTTACCTCTTATAAGATCACGCAGCGCGTTGGCCTTTCCTTGACGGTTGAAAATCTGCTCGATCAGGATGCGCCGCTCGATGCGTCGACCTACGGCGGATCGTTCACGCCAGTGAACCCTGCCCTTCACGGCGACGGCATCTTGGGTCGCTTTTTCCGGGTTGGCGTGAACGTTAAATATTAGCGTGATTGGCGGGTAAGGGTCGCGGTCCTTCCCCGCTCGCTGATTGTCCTCGCGTGCTAGGGATCGTCGAGCCCCGCGCCGTTGCCGCGCCGCACCATCTCCCCTATACGCGGCGACAAACCAACGCCGACCCCCAAGGACCACCCACCCCATGCGCCTGCGCAATGTGGCCATCATCGCGCACGTCGATCATGGCAAGACTACGCTCGTTGATCAGCTTTTCCGCCAGTCGGGCACGTTCCGCGATAATCAACGCATAGCCGAACGCGCGATGGATTCGAACGATCTCGAGAAAGAGCGCGGGATTACCATCCTTGCCAAGTGCACCTCGATCGAGTGGGCGCTGGGCGACGGCGAGCATACGCGCATCAATATCGTCGATACGCCCGGCCACGCCGATTTTGGCGCGGAGGTGGAGCGTATTCTCTCGATGGTGGACGGGGTGATCCTGCTGGTCGACGCCGCTGAAGGGCCGATGCCGCAGACCAAGTTCGTCACCGGCAAGGCGCTCGGCCTCGGGCTTCGGCCGATCGTGGTGGTGAACAAGATCGATCGCCAGGATGCGCGCGCGCAGGAAGTCCTCGACGAAGTGTTCGATCTGTTCGTGACGCTTGACGCGTCCGAAGAGCAGCTCGATTTCCCCGTGTTGTTCGCCTCGGGCCGCAACGGCTACGCCGGCCTCACAAGCGAGGTGCGCTCGGGCGATCTGACGCCCTTGTTCGAAAAAATCGTCGATCACGTGCCCGCGCCGACCGCCGATCCGGACGGCCCGTTCAAGATGCTCGTCACGCTGCTCGACCGCGACAATTTCGTTGGCCGCATCCTTACCGGGCGTATCCAATCAGGCTCGCTCAAGGTCAACGCGCCGATCAAGGCGCTGGCACCCGATGGCACGCTGGTCGAGGCGGGCCGCGCATCCAAGGTGTTTGCCTTCCGGGGCCTCGAGCGCGTTGCCGTCGAAGAGGCCGGCGCGGGCGATATCATCGCGATCGCGGGACTGACAGAGGCCACGGTGGCGAACACGATCTGCGATCCCGCCGTCAGCGAGCCGCTGCACGCGCAGGAAATCGATCCGCCCACGCTGGCGATGACCTTCGGCGTCAACGACAGCCCGCTCGGGGGCCGCGAGGGCACCAAGGTGACGAGCCGCATGATCCGCGACCGGCTGCTGCGCGAAGCGGAGAGCAATGTGGCGATCCGCATAACCATCTCGTCCACCTCGGACGCATATGAGGTCGCGGGTCGCGGCGAGTTGCAACTTGGCGTGCTGATCGAGACGATGCGGCGCGAGGGGTTCGAGCTTTCGATCAGCCGCCCGCGCGTGCTGTTCCGCGACGGCCCGGGCGGGCGCGAGGAGCCTTACGAGACGGCGGTGATCGACGTCGATGACGAATATAGCGGCGTGGTTGTCGAGAAGATGTCGCTCAGGAAGGGCGAGATGGTCGACATGCGCCCCAGTGGCGGCGGCAAGACGCGCTTGGTATTCAGCGCGCCTTCGCGCGGGCTGATCGGCTATCACGGCGAGTTCCTGTCCGATACGCGCGGCACCGGCATCATGAACCGCCTGTTCGACAAATACGGCCCGCACAAGGGCGCGATCCAGGGTCGCCAAAATGGCGTGCTGATCTCGAACAGCGGCGGCGAAGCGGTGACCTATTCGCTCGTATCGTTGGAGGAACGCGGCGAGCTGATGGTCGGCCCGGGCGAGGCGGTCTACGAAGGCATGATCATCGGCGAGAACGCCAAGCCCGACGATCTGGACGTGAACCCGATCAAGGCCAAGGCGCTCACCAACTTCCGCGCGAGCGGCAAGGACGATACTGTTCGATTGACTCCGCCCAAGCGCCTGACGCTGGAGCAGGCAATCGCATACATCGACGAGGACGAGCTGGTCGAAGTGACGCCCAAGAACATCCGGTTGCGCAAGATCCATCTGGACCCCAACGACCGCAAGCGCGCGAGCCGGTCGAAGGCGGCCTGATACGACAAGCTACGATCGCCGCTCGCAGGCGCTCGCCGCGGCACTGTCGGCGCTCGCAGGGTTTGTCGATGCGGTCGGCTTCATCGCGCTGGGTGGTTTCTTCGTCTCGTTCATGAGCGGTAATAGTACGCGCGCGGCGGTCGGTGTGGCGAGCGGAACGGGCGCGGCGGCGATCGCGGGCGCGCTGATCGCCAGCTTCGTGGGCGGCGTGATCGTGGGATCGCTGGTCGGCGCATGGGCGGGTCGGCGGCGGCGGCGCAGCGTGATCGGCTTCGTCTCCACCCTGCTCGCGGCGGCGGCGGGCGCGCACGTGGTAGGCCTGCCGGTGATGGTCTCTGCGCTGCTGATGGCGGCGGCGATGGGTGCGGAGAATGCGGTGTTCGAACGCGCTGGCGATGTCGGCATCGGGTTGACCTACATGACGGGCACATTGGTCAAGACCGGCCAGCGCCTCACCGCAGCGCTGCGCGGCGGCGATCGCTGGGGCTGGCTGCCATTCCTGCTACTGTGGCTTGGTCTGGTCGCGGGCGCGGTGCTGGGCGCACTCAGCTACCGCGCGTTGGGACTGCACGCGCTCTGGATCGCGACAGCATGGGCGGCGGTGCTGGCATTGCTCGCGGGGCGCTACGCGCCCTACTCCCCCCAGTCCAGTCCGATCTCCCCGTAGGTCTCGCGGTCGTCCGCCCACCCCTCTTTCACTTTCACGTGCAGGAACAGGTTGACCTTGCCGCCCACCAGCGCGCCGATCCCCGCGCGCGCCGCGATGCCGATCGCCTTCAGCCGCGCGCCGCCTTTGCCGAGCACGATCCCCTTCTGCGAATCGCGCTCCACCAGGATTTGCTGGTGGATCGTCGTGACCCCTCCCTTTTCCTCCCATTTCTCGGTTTCCACCGTGGCGGCGTAGGGCAGTTCGGCGTGGAGTTGCAGGTAGAGCTGCTCGCGCGTCAGTTCTAGGGCCATCAGCCGCGTGGTCGCATCGGTGAGCTGGTCCTCGGGAAAATGCCACGGTCCCTCGGGCAACGCGGCTGCCAGCTTTGCCTTGAGGTCTGGCACCCCGTCGCCGGTCGAGGCTGCGATCATGAACGTCTCGGCGAAGGCAACGCGCGCGTGGGCCGCGACCGCCAGCGGCAGCAGCCGCTCCTTGGGCGTAATGTCCACCTTGTTCAGCACCAGCCATTTGGGCTCGGGCCGCTGGCCAAGCGAATCGAGCACCGCGCCTACCGCGTCGCCCAGCCCCTGGCGCGCATCGATCATCATGCACACCACGTCCGCCCCGCTCGCCCCCTCCCACGCCGCGCGCACCATCGCGCGATCGAGCCGACGGCGCGGCGCAAAGATGCCCGGCGTATCCACGAGCAACAGCTGCGTTTCCCCCTCGGTCGCGATCCCCATCAGCCGCGCGCGCGTCGTCTGCACCTTCGGGCTGACGATCGCCACCTTCTCGCCTACCATCGCATTGACCAGCGTGGATTTGCCCGCATTGGGCGCACCCACCACCGCCACCACACCGCACCGCTGCGTCATGCGCCCACTCGCTCGAGTAGGGCCAGCGCGGCGTTCATCTGCGCCTCCTGCTTGCTCGCGCCCATGGCTTCGAGCGGTGGCTCGCCCGTTACCACCACGCGGATGCGGAAGCGCGGCGCATGGTCGGGTCCCTCGCGCGCGATCAGCTCATAGGCAGGCAATTTCTTGCCGCGCGATTGCGCCCATTCCTGCAACCGCGATTTGGGATCGTGGAACGCGGCCGCGCGCGCGCTCAGCCGCTCCCCCCACGCGCGCCGCACGAACGCATCCGCCGCCGCCCAGCCCGCATCGATGAAGATCGCGCCGATCAGCGCCTCGGTCACATCCGCAAGCGCATTGTCGCTGCGATGCACGCCCGCGTTCATCGCGCCCTTGTCCATGCGGATATGTTCGGCGACTCCCAGCGCACGCCCCACCGCCGCGCACGAATCCCGGTCCACCAGCGCGGCGAGGCGGCGCGCCAAAGCCCCCTCCTCCTCGCCGGTGGCCGCAAACAGCCACGCCGAGATCGCGCAGCCGAGCACGCGGTCCCCCACAAACTCCAGCCGCTGGTAATCGGGCCGCCCCGCGCTCGAATGGGTGAGCGCCTGCGTGAGCAGCGTCGGATCGGCGAAGGCGTGCCCAAGGATCGCACCCGCCCATGCCGCCGCATCGGCGGTCGCGTCGCTCAGAGCAGGATGCCGATGCGCGACAGGCGGATCGAGAGCGGCCACTTCCAGAACTCGTACCAATGCGCGGTGTAATCGATCGAGAACCACGTCAGCTGGGCCTTGCCCACAAGGTTTTCCTTGGGAACGAAACCGATCCCCTCGGGCACCGCGAAGCGGCTGTCTTCGCTGTCGTCGCGATTGTCGCCCATCATGAAATAGCTGTCGGCGGGAACGACATAGACCGGCGTATCGTCGGCGCGCGGGATGTAGACCTGATCGAGCACATGGATCTTGCGCCCGCCCGGCAGCGTCTCCTCATATTGCGGATAGACGCACACCATTTTGCCGTCGGGCAGGCGCGTCGGCGCATCGCCGGTGGCGTGATCACGCGAGCAATCGTCGCTCGGCGTCATCGGCACGACGAAATCCTCGATCCGGCGCTTGGGCACTGCCTGGCCGTTGATGAAGAGCTGACCGGCGCGCATCTGGATTTGCTCGCCCGGCAGGCCGATCACGCGCTTGATGAAATCGGTGCTGTTGTCCTGCGGCGTCTTGAACACCACCACGTCGCCGCGCGCAGGCGCGCTGTCGAACAGGCGGCCCTCGAACAGCGGCAGGCCGAAGGGGAAGCTGTAGCGGCTGTAGCCATAGCTCCATTTGCTGACCCACAGATAATCGCCGACCAGCAGGCGCGGCACCATCGAGCCCGATGGGATGTTGAACGGATCGAAGACGAAGCTGCGGAACACCAGCGCGATCAGCAGCGCGCCCACGATCGTCTTGAACAGCTCTTTCACCTGCTCGAATGCCTTGTCCGAACGGGCGACATGCGCAGCGCGCGCGTCGAGTGGGGGCGAAATCTCGGGGGTCATAGGATCTTCCGGCGCGGACAAGATGCCGCGTGCGTGGCGCGGTGGACCGTATTAGTCAAGCGGGTCACGCCTTGAGCTTCCACCCCGAGCGCAGCAGCCGCAGGCTGAGCACCCACAGCACGAGCACGATGGTCGCGAGCACCCCCGCCCCCGTCAGCGGCGATCCGCCCGACGTCCCCAGAAAGCCGTAGCGGAACCCGTCGATCGCGAAGAAAAATGGGTTGAGGTGGCCCAGCATGTTCCACGGCTGCCGCAGCGCATCGAGCGTGTAAAAGGTGCCCGACAGCAACGTGAGCGGCTGCACGACGAAGTTGGTGACCATCGCGCCCTGATCGAATTTCTCCGCCCAGATACCGGTCAGCACACCGAGCAGCGCGAGCATCGCCGACCCTACGGTGCCAAAGAACAGGATCGCACCGATGTGGCGCGGCGCGATGTGCATATCGGGCCACAGGAGCATGGCGACGAACGTCACCGTCCCCACCAGCCACGAGCGCGTGACCGCGCCCGCGACATAGGACACCAGCAGTTCGCCCGACGAAAGCGGCGGCATCAGCACGTCGATCATCGTTCCCTGCACCTTGGAAATCTGGATCGAGGACGAGGTATTCGCAAACGCCGCCTGCATCATTCCCATGACGATCAGCCCCGGCCCGAGGAAGTCGGCGAAGGGCACGCCCATCACCACGCGCCCGCCGCGGCCGAATCCCACGGTGAAGATTGCGAGGAACAGCAGCGTATTGATCGCGGGGGCCCAGATCGTCTGGAGCTGCACCTTGAAAAAGCGGCGCACCTCCTTGAAATAGAGCGTTCTCAGGCCCAGCCAGTTGATGCTGGGGATGACAGGCACGCCGGGTTCGGCGCGCCCCGCCGCGAGGCGTTCGGTTGTGGCCATGATGCGCTTGCGTCTAGACTGGCCCGTTCGTTCTGAACAGCGGGGAGCGTTTTGTGCCGATGAACTGGCTGCCGGAAAAGATGGAGTTGTTGCGTATGCTTTGGGATGAAGGTTTGCCCGCGAGTGCGATCGCGGAGCGGTTGGGCGATGGCGTCAGCCGCAATGCGGTAATCGGCAAGGCGCATCGCCTGGGACTCGAACCGCGTCCGTCGCCCGTCAAGGGTGCCGAAACCGCGCTCGCGGAGGGCGAACCCGCGCCGGCCGATGGCATCGCGCCCGCGCCCAGGCGCGCAAGGCCACGTGCCAAACCCGTCAAGGTCGTTCGCACCACGCTGCTCGATCTTTCGGACAAGGTCTGCAAATGGCCCATCGGCCACCCGGGCGATGCGGATTTCCACTTCTGCGGCGCGCCGAGCAACCCCGGCTTCCCCTATTGCGGCGCGCATTGCGCGCTCGCCTACCAGGCACAGATGCCGCGCCGCGATCGGCCCAATCGTCCGCTGCCGCCGGTTCGCATCCGCTGAAGTCCGATCCCGGGCTCCCGCGCGGGAGCCCGGCCGTCGGCCCTTAGCGCAGGTTTGCTCGCCGCCGCGCCAGACCGGCACCGAGCGCCGCCGCTGCAAGCACCCCGAAGCTGCCCGGCTCGGGCACGGGCACCGTCGCATGCGTTCGCAGGCCCTTCTTTAAAGGTGCCGACCCCGGTGCCGCCCAATGAACCCCCGCATTGGCCTGGGGGTCTGCAGCGAGGTTCCAGCCCAGCACGTCGAATGCGGTCAGATCGTTGGTGGTCAGCTGCAGCGTCTCGCCCTTGGCGGCTGTCGGGTCCATCACGCCGAGGTGGAGATTGTCTTTCCAGTGGCTCGCCTGCCGCTTGTCGCCATAGTAGCTGCCGGTCGAGAAGGTGGGGCCGCAGGTTGCACCGCCATCGATTGAAAAGCAGGGCGCACCGCCCACGGTCAGGTCGCGCACGCCGTTCTGGTAGCGGAACAGGTCGAGCGGTGTCACCCAGCCGACCGACGTGAGCCCCAGATAATGATATTTCGCGTAAAAATCCGCGTCGTCGACTCCTGAGACAAAGCCCAGCGCATGGCCGATTTCATGCGCAGCGATGCCGACGAAGTCGTAGCTCGTCAGCGGCACGCCGTTGCTCGCATCGAATGCCCACCGATAGGCACTGCTGAACGTGATCGAAGCGTCGGCCGCCTTGCTGCTGCTCGACAGCAGCCCGAGCGCCTTCTGCTCGGCACTGTTTATGTTCAGGTTCAAATTGTCGTAATTCGATGCGGTATCGTAAAGCCGCGTCGTCGCGCTCGTGATCCCGTTGAGCGAATTGCTTTCAAAGGCAAGCCTCGGCCCCAGGTTTGCGAGCGCACTGGCATCGGCGCTCGACGTAACGTCTTTCGCGTAGGCGGACCGGAACGCACTGTAGGAAACATTGCTGCTCGTCGATCCAGTCTCGCCCAGAATGCCCGCGTCGAGTTTGGTGAACCCGACGTTGAGCCGGATCGTGACCTTGTCGGTGAACGCGCCCGCCCAGATCGCGGCCGCCGCCTCGAACCCCGCGCGCGCCTGCGTGCCGACACCCACCCCGCCGGTATCGGTCAGAATGAAGGTCGGCGACGCCGACGCAGGACAAGCGAACGCCACGAACGCGGCGGCGAGAACCGTGAGACGCATGGAAATCAACCCCCTGTCGAAGGAGCCACCCGCTCCTTCGTTGAGGCGTCGCATAGCAGTGCGCCCGGGTCTAACCAACCCTCAACATTGTAAAAATCGCAAGCTTCACCGCAAACGTCGCGATTGCACGCGCGATCAGGCCGTCGCCACCTCGGCAGTCGCGCCCGGCTCGGCGTTGGGATCGTAATCTTCGGTAAAGCCCGCCTCGTCGCGCTCGAACCCGGCGGCTGCGATATCCACGCCCGCCGCCTGCAACTCGGCCTCTTCGGGCGAGCGCGCGATGTTGAGCTTGACGATCACCGAGACTTCGGGGTGTAGCGCCACGCGCACATCATGCAGACCCAGCGCCTTGATCGGCTTGTCGAGCACGATCGCGGTGCGCGGCACCTTCGCGCCGTCCGCCTCGAGCGCCTCGGCGATATCGCGTGCGCTGACCGAGCCGTAAAGCTGGCCGACCGAGGATGCCTGCCGGATCATTACCAGCTTGCGCCCGTCGAGCGCCTTGCTCTCCTCCTGCGCATGACCGCGACGCGTGGCATTGTCCGATTCGATCCGCGCCCGATCGCCCTCGAAGCGCTTCTTGTTCGCCTCGGTCGCGCGCAGCGCCTTGCCGCGCGGCAGCAGGAAGTTGCGTGCAAAGCCGGGCTTCACATTGACGATTTCGCCGATCCGCCCGAGCTTCTCGACGCGTTCCAGAAGAATGACGTCCATGGTTACTTCACCAGATAGGGCAGCAGGCCGATGTGGCGCGCGCGCTTGATCGCGGTCGAAAGCTCGCGCTGCTTCTTGCCACTGACGGCAGTGATCCGGCTCGGCACGATCTTGCCGCGCTCGGAGACGAAGCCCTGCAACAGGCGCACGTCCTTATAGTCGATGATCGGCGCATCCTTGCCGCTGAACGGGCAGGACTTGCGGCGACGGAAAAATGCACGAGCCATGGCTCTAGGCCTCCATCATCTGGGGAGCGGGAGCGGCGGCGGCGGCGGCGGCGCGATCCGGCCGCGGCGCACCGCGATCGCGGTCTCCGCCTCGGTCGCCGCCACGATCCCGGTCGCCACCACGATCCCGGTCGCGGCCGTCACGGTCGCCCCGGCCCTCGCGGCTGCCCTCGCGGTCGCGGTCGCGGCGCATCATCGCTGAAGGTTCGGTATCGATCGCGTCCACCTTGA
>Ga0123337_10001408_pt1 | contig 31072 bp, 40 predicted proteins | sample frozenSSSSmetaG_FD_89792 | JGI IMG/M metagenome (GOLD analysis project Ga0123337, IMG submission 89792) | Glacier valley bacterial and archeal communities from Borup Fiord, Nunavut, Canada, to study Microbial Dark Matter (Phase II) -... | ecosystem: Environmental > Aquatic > Freshwater > Ice >...
CTCCTCCCAACTCGGCGGCACGTACTTCGCACCCGCCTGGCTGGCGGGCAGCCCGTAGCCGCCCGCACTGGGACTCGCGCTGCGCGTCCTCGCCGCCGAGGAGCGCGGCGCGAGATGCGTCGAGCGCGTCGACGAGGTCGACGACGTGGACGAGGTCGACTGCCTGTGCGGCTGCGGCTGGCGTCGCGACGTCGGGAGCAGCGGCACGTCCTTGCCGCTCACATGTGCGCTCGCGGCGCTGGATGCGGGGAGGGAAGGCGGCAGGCCCATCGTCTGCGCCAGGGCGGCGCGGACGAGGAGGCCGAGCAGCGAGAGCACGAGGAGCGTGAGGTAGCGTAGGAAGATCGAGAGCTGGTCGGGCAGCAGGCAGAGGTGCGTCTCGATGGTCGTCGTCGCCGCCGCCTCCGTCGCCGCCGCGCCGTGGCCCCCTCCCCGCGTGCCCACCGGGTTCCCGTCCCCGCCGATCGGGTTCCACAGACTCAGCATCACGAACCCCGGCCGTCGCACCCCCATCGCCCAGCTCATGCTCTTCACCGTGACCTCCCTGACCCTCCCCACGATGCCCCCGCCGCTGTTCCCCTCATCGTGCACAACCTCGCAGTAGTCGTGATCGTCCCCGGAAAACACCTCCTTTACGTTCCCGACCGCCGCGAGCACCCGCGCCGAATCCGACTGCGAGAGCACGTTCTGGTACTGGTACCCCTTCGCCACGGCGATCGCGTTGCGCTCGTCCGGCACCACGGGCGCGGTCTGGCCGGGCGGCGGGGGGGAGGGGGGGTGGCGCTCGCGCAGCGGGCCGCACGGGGTGCCCGGGTTGCGGTAGAGGGGGACGTGGGTGAGCAGGATGGTCGGCAGATCGGCAGCATGGTGCTCTCCCGGGTCGAGGCTCGGGAGGTCGTCGAGGCTGATCCGGAGGTCCGCGGCGTCCAGCACCACGTGCTCCTGTTGCAGGTTCGCCGGCTCGCCGCGCAGGTGCCGGAGCTCGCGCGCGAGCACGCGCCGCTTGGTTGCCTGGACGTCGGCGAGGAAGGCCTCGACTGGCGCGTAGATGTCGCGGTTGTCGAGCTGGCTTTTGTCTGCGCCGGCGCTGAGGCTCACGCTGTCGATGGAGACGATGGTGTGGTTCGCAATGACATCCACGCGGTTCGGCTCTCCGAAAAATGCCTGGAAGCGGTCTCGCACCGGCAGCCTGATCTTCGCTCCGAATCCCAGGTCGTGGTTCCCGGGCAGACTCGCGATGATCCTTCTCCCTCTCTGTCCTTCTCTCGGCTCACTGGTCGGATTGCCGTAGTTGAATTGATTGAAAAAGATCCCCCCGAAGCGCTCGTATTCCCGCATCCAGAAGTCCTCTCCGTAGTGTTTCTTCCAGTATCCTATCAGTTTCGCCTCCTGTTTCGGCCGCTCCTGCGCCTGCCAGTCAGGATCACTTGTGTCGCCGCGCATGGTCGCCCATTCCCGCCCTCCATCGAAGAGATCACCGAGGAAGAAGATGGTGTCGGGCTCCAGAGTGAGTTGGAGATTTTTATAAGTGCGCCGCAGATAGTTGTCGGTATGGAGTTCGGTGAGGGTGGAGAGGGGCCAGGGACGGCCGGTGTAGGTGTGCGGATCGACTATCTGGGGGTCGGCGAGGAGGATGAGGTGGTGAGGAGTTGCTGCTTTTGGCTGGACAATGTCAATACCTCCCCATTGCATCGTTGCCTCAAGGATAGCTGGGATATTGGAGACTCACCCATCTCTCCCACACCTTCCAATCGCACGCCTTTATGCTACTCTGGAATACCCATCTCTCCCCCCACAGCAAGACAAGCACCCATATCGCAATAAGCGTATTCGGCACGTTGATAATGCTCCGCCGACTTAGCTTTCTCGGCGCATTCCGCAACGTCCTGGGCAGCCGCGCAAGCGCCGCGCTCTGCTTTTGTATGCTTCGCTGTACGATGACGGCAAGTCCGGTAGGCAGCGCAGCGAGGAGCCGTGCGAGGATCGTAGGCGGCTCCATGAAGTGGTCGCGCGAGGAGCGCGTGCGGAGGTGGCTGTAGTTATTGATCATGATGCTGCCCTGCTCGCCATGCCTTCATTTACAGCCTCGCGGTTCTGGCTCGGTGATTAGATTGGACTGACTTGTAGCTGCTTCAATGGCGCAATAATGCTAGGCATAACAATGCTTCGGAAATGAGATTATCTCGCTCGAAAATACTAAGAGAATAACAGTGAGGCATTCGGTGGAATGTTAAGACATGATGAGTTGGTCCTGGAGATCGCTATGATGTCCATAGGTAATTTTAGACGTAGTTACATGGCCAGGCTGATCAGTCTTAATTACTTATTTAGGCTTAGTGTTATATTTCATGTGTTTATTAATATCCTTAATTATGGGCCGTGCCCCTTTCGTGCTCCACAAGCACATGAATTGGAGTACTTCGTAATTATCGCGAGATGAGCATGAGTGTGGATATGATTCTATATGTGCCATTTCAATACATACTCGAAAGAGGGTCGCAGACTTGTAAAAAGCCAGACTCCTGTCGTGTGAAGATGAGAATAACAGCAATTGCGCCGCCCTACGCACTGGTATTTAAGAAAATCTATATAAAGTGTATATCCCCTAGAAAATCCAAGTGAACGATTCCTTTACATCAAACGAAGCCACTTGTCTGTACGATGATTAGTATCAATGTTCGGGCAATCAGGAGTTTCAAGAGGGGAAGACAGACCTTATATCGGCAGACGAGCTTCCAACCAAGATCCTGAACGTTCCCTCCTCGGCAGTCCACGCCTGAAGCCTTGTATCGTAGTATCCCAGAGAGTATTTGTCGAGTGTGAGAACAACATTCTTCGTCTCGCCAGCCTTCAAGAATATCTTCTCGAAGGCAGCCAGCTCCTTCTCAGGTCTTGCTATCCGAGATTTAACGTCATGGACGTAACCCTGAACGACCTCAGCACCATCAACCTTTCCAGTGTTGGTGATTGGAATCGAGACGGTGAGCTTCTCGTTCGCCGACAAAGTTGGCGATGACAGGGTAATGTTGCCGTAGGAGAATGTCGTGTAGGAGAGCCCGTGTCCGAAGGGGAAGAGAGGTTTGATGGCGAGACGCTCGTAGTGTCTGTAACCAATATAGATTCCCTCACCGTAGACGACCTTCTTGTTCTCCCCAGGCCATGAGTGGTAGGTCGGGTTATCTTGGAGGCGAACTGGGAACGTAGTCTGCATATATTAGCATCATGTATGGTTTGATAAATGGCAGTCCTATGGTTGACTTACAGGAAGCTTGCCGCTGGGATTGACATGACCAAAGAGGACATCGGCCAAGGCATTTCCAGCTTCTTGGCCTTGATACCATGCTTGTAAGATAGTTGGAACCTTGTCAGCCCAAGGCATTGTTACTGGCGATCCGGCCTGAACGACGACAATGGTGTTTGGATTGGCCTTGAGGACAGCCTCAACCAGACGATCTTGACTGCCATTCTTGGGGAGATCCATATTGACACGATCGTAACCCTCGGATTCCCACTCAGCGTCCAAGCCGACAATAACAACAGCGACATCAGCCTCCATGGCAGCATCGATGGCTTGTTGAAGATGGTCCACAATATCTTCCTCCTTATATCCGATACGTACACCTCCTGGTCCGTGTGTTCGCCCGATAGTTTGTTGTTTCAACAATGGTCGGATCTCGTTTGTCAGCTCTGCTAATATCTCGTAAGTACGTCCAGCCTCCAGTTCGACTTCCGCCAAAACATCCTCTGATCCATCAAACATGGTCTCGCCAGGTTCAGTCCAGTCCCAGACATCGGCAATGAGCTTGCCGTCAATGTACAAGCGTCCCGGGCCAACACTGAAGAAGCTGAAAATGTGCTTTTCGGTGGTCTTTGGTGTAAGCTTCGCCTTAACATAAGCCGACCAGACGTTTCCAACTTCAACAGGTGCAGAGTCCCACAACATAAGATCCGTGCTTGTTCTCGTTTGGACAACGGTTGGCTCTCCTTCGAACTTGTCGCCTGTGTAGAATTGGATAGTAACGCCGGTCTCGCCGGTAAGTGCGCTGCAGAATGGCGTCGCCAGCGGGACCCATTTGTAGATATCGCAGCCCAAAGCATAAGTGACGTCCTTGCTAGATGCTCTCTGAATACTCTCCAGTGGCAGAGTGTTGTAGTAAGGGTTCAAACTGGCACTGCCACCACCTCCAGCAATGGCTCTGTTCGCATTCGGGCCAATGACAGCAATCTTCGTCTTGACAGGATCCAGAGGAAGTAGATCGCCCCTGTTCTTCAATAAAGTCAATCCCTGCGCACCTGCTCTGCGTATTAGTTCTCGTGTCTCTGGCTTGTCCTCTTCCCTTTCTGGCTCTTCGGGAGACATGTCCTGGCCTCTGACACGATCAATCAAATACAGGACGTTGGCCGCAGCCTTTTCCACGGCATCTTGGCCCAACTTTCCGTCCTTGACAGCTTGAACTGCTTTCTCGCCACGCCAATTATCAGAATAAGGCATTTCTAGATCACAGCCAGCCTCTATCGATTCAGCCACAGAATTCACTCCAGTCCAATCTGACATTACGAGTCTTTCAAACGTCAGTATTAGGTACGTGACACAACCAGAGCTCAACTTACCCGTCATATTTCCATTCTCCCCGAAGAATGTCTTTCAATGTGTGGTTGTTCATGTCTGCATGGACGCCGTTGACAAGATTATAAGAGGACATGACAGCCCAAGGATTGGCTTCTCGGATAGCGATCTCAAAGGGACGAAGATAAAGCTCGCGAAGCGCTCTCTCTGAAACAACCGAGTCCATCGTGAGTCTTTCTGTCTCTTGCTCATTGGCAACAAAATCTGAATAATCGTCAGCAGAGTCCACGTCATTCCTGTATGACAACCAACGACGTACGCTTAATGGTGGCAGCTATGTCCCTTTGCTGAAGTCCGTTGATATACGATGCAGCAAGTTTTCCTGTCAAAAATGGATCCTCTGAGAAGGATTCGAAATTACGACCTCCAAGAGGTCCTCTATGCAAGCAAACTGTTGGAGCAAGAAGAACATGGGCGGATCTGGCTTTGACCTCTTCAGCAAGATGTTGCCCGACCTCATATAGTAGCTTGGTATCCCAAGTCGCTGCCAAAGACACGCCACAAGGGAAAAGGGCAGCCTATAGATATGTCAGCATTACTTCGATGGTTGGATGGTAGCATTCTCACCCTTGTACCGGCCTTGAAGACAGCACCACGAGCTCCATTCGGCCCATCACTTGTTTTGATATTAGGAATACCTTTGTGAGGAATGGCAACCGTTCTCCAGTGGTCTGCGGCTCGAAGTAAGGAAACCTTTGGACATGTTAGCTGGACGGCAACAGCCGACATCTTGCTGAAAGATAATGCCACATACCTGTTCCAGGAGTGACAAGGTAGCAGCCTTGGTGCGAGCATTTTCCTTGGATACGCCAATCTTTGTTGACTTGAAATCTTTAAGGGCCTCGATCGATGATAACTCTGAAGCTGGGGTGCTGTTCGTTCTGTGGCTCGACGGAGACTGTGCTTCAGAATCTCTCGCCGTGGTAGCTATAGAGTCGCTGCTCAGTTCAGTGGTGAGCTGAGCTGGAGGCTTGGGGAGAACCTCTGAATCTGCCATTGTGATTTTTGGGAAACTGTGAGGCTTGACTTGATCACTATATTCGGAGGGTCCGGCTTTCACACAACACTATGGAAATCCTTTCAAAAATCGAACGACTTGACAGAGTTGATTTCTGATGTGAGACAGCATGGACACGTAGAGAGAGGCTTCAGGCGAGAAGAAACAACAGCGAAGTCCCAATTGTCATATATAGGCGATCTCGAAATACATCCACCGAAACTGTAATCAGGTGCCTCCGGCGTTGATATATCTCAAACCCAACGTCCTGGCCGGACTTTAGGTGCTCTCCTTCCGCCGCTATAGAGTCAATCAGACCCATGCATCTGACGATCGCCCATGGTCAATGATGCAAAGTGTAGCCTACCGGCTAAGTGACGGTGAGGCTGTTCACAGGTCAGCGACTGCAGGGTGACGGCAAGAGGCCATGGCTCGCAAAGAGGCTTCTGCCTGCAAACAATTGGCTCAATCTGGTTATGATATAGCCCATGCATCAGCCGAATCGGTGCAGGCGGACCGCCTCAGCGATGAAACTTGGAGATGTGGGGAGCATTAAAGGTTGGGGGTTGAGCTAGGATGCTTCGGAAAGGATTGAGACTTTCTCGAAGGTGATAATATGGGGGGGAGAAATCTAACGCTTCAGTGGCCGGCTGAATGTCGGTCAAAGCGAGCATCAGCAAATTTCAAGCAATTTCAGCAGTCGTTAGGGTCTTTCTCACCTCGAATTGGCTCTTGCAAACGAGTCCAATCTTCGCCCAGAGTGTACATATGTATGTCGTGTGTGTACGAGTGTACCTGGACGGGATGCCCATCTATGGGTTCGAGGAAGGTCTGTGCCGATCGTATGTACAGGACCTTAGCCAAGATAGATCATCTTCGGCGAGATCGTTCCCGAATCCATGTTTCCAGGCTCTCATCATCTCATGTGCCCATGTCATGTCTGTGAGTTTTGTATGAGTTCATGTTGGAGAGTAGTATTGATGCTTAGACAAGATCGAGACGCTGTAGTCGGCAGTAGTAGTAGTAGTAGTATGTACAGTATTAAAACTCGTAGGCGCATATATGTACATATATAGCTGCAGCGTCCTAGAAGGCTTGCTTATTCGTCCTTGGAGCCCTCCGTCAACTTAGCCTTCACGATACTCTACATAAGCTCCACATGAGCTGTGCTGTGTAGAGCACGAGTAAGTAGGTATGTATCGACGATGCGGAACTCCAAGCTCTTCGGCGTCTTTGGAGAGCTACCATGCATGGCCTTTCTGTAAGGATAGTTTGAGGTCGGCCTGCGACGTGGATCGTGGATCAATGGTCAATACAATCCCATCTGGCTGTAGAATACCACTGTGTATGTATGTATGTACATACAAAAGATACATGGAGATTGACGTTGATTGCGTGTTCCATTCTTGGTGGTTCGACGGTCTAGCGGGCCGAAGTGGCGATTTGAAGGAGACAAGGAAGTATCCGAGACGGATGCTCACGGCAGAGTAGACCATCAGTACGAAGAGCATGTATGTAGGTAGGTGATAAGATACATATATACATACATACATATATACATACATACAATATACATAATACATATATACATACATATATATATACATACATATAAATATAATGCGAGGCGTTATGTATACCAGAGAGTAGCACAGCTCGCAGCTGTCAACAGCGAGCGTGACAGCGACAGCGACAGCGATTCATGATGATAATGAAGTATGTAGCATAGCACGCATGATCAGCTTCATGGCATCCAAGCTTCGAAAGCATCACTATACGCGGAGATCACGAGACGGGTTCCGAGGAAGGTTGGTGAGCGATGAGCAGCGCGACGTATATGTAGGTAGAGTGGAGGTATAGAGAGAGAGGTATAAAGGTTTCTACCTACGGAGATGTCAACACATGAAGAGGACCGACCTGGCGATAGACATGCGACCTACCCACCTACTATATATACATCCATGCCTCGTTTGTTGTGTTTTTATTGTGTGTGTTGTTGTGTTGTTGTGTTGTTGATGTTTTCTCACTTTCCTCTTCTTCATCCCTCCATTCCTTACCGCCGGTCGCTGGCGACTCCATGTAGAAATCGAAGCCATACGACGTTCCAAAAGGTCACGACTTCGATGATGGTTGTGCAGCCTACCTGCCTATTATACCTGTACTTGAACTGCCGGTTTCATCTGAGACAGGAAGAGATTGCTGCTCGCTCGATGTTATGAAGCACAGCACAGCACATTCATCCCATCTCTTCGGCGTTCGCTTTACAGCCTTATCTTATCTTCATCCTCCTTAATTATATTATTACCGTATAATGTATTTATTTTATTATTTGTTTATTTATTTAGAGTGCTGTGGTAGTGTGGTATTAATATTAACTTCGTAATAACCTCTTCCAATCCAACATTCCATCATTTCAGCACTCAAAGTCCAGAGTCGTCATCGACTCATCGACTCATTGTCATGTGGCACCGAGCGATGACCTAACGCGCTGGCTCCCTCTTAATATCGGCGACCATTTAACATCGGCGATCATTTAAACTTTGCAGAAACATATAACATCACAACATCACAGCACTTGACATCCGATATGCTACTCTATGCCTCCTCGACCTATATGTCAGGTTCCTGGCTGTTAATGCTTCGCTCATGTAGCTGTGTATCCGCAACGTCAGACATTTCTCATCCATCGACGACCAGATACTGTGGCCTCATAAATTAACATTTCCATCTATTACACGGCGTGGCTTTGAGCCTATATTGACCTTTCCTGGTCAACTACGTTCCGCAATTGCAGCAATCCAATACAGGCCTACTCTACTATCAATTACTCTACTATCAATGCTATTGAGATAATCTACGGTATTTGCAAGTCCCTCTCTCCCCTCTGCACACATTGGCCACCTATTTATATCCTCTCAGGACCAACGTAGACAGTTAGAGGGAGTGCATGCTTCCATACTCCATAACGCCTGCCAATATTAAATAAATATACACCAGCAATAATATGGCACATGATCCAAGCCAAGCACCTTCTAGCCCGGAAGATGGGGGCGACATAGCAAGGACTCGCTCTTACGGCCTAGAGACCCATGAGCTCAGTCGCATCAGATCTCACTATGATGAATCGACGACGGATTCCCTGGAAAGCCCCAGCCCTGTCTCGCGAGTCCAGACTCGGCGCTCCCTTGGTCCGCCAAAAGGCTTTGCACGCGTGCCTTTCGCGGTGAAGCAGTTCTGGAAGCATCAGATAAGCCTCGTCGTCGACATTACCAAGAGCCGTGACCATCTGGGTACGTACACATATCATCATTTACGCATAGGCGCTCGAAGCTTTTGTTATTATTGTTGTTGTTCCTGATGCGCGCACATGGTGGTGGATGCAGCAGAAAGCTCAAAGACAGATCTGTTGCCGCTTTTCTACCTACCCGCTCTGCCCTGTCGTCCGGATGAATGAGCGGAGCATCAGCTTCCGCAAGCCCAATGTTCGTGCGCAACTCCAGTTCATGCATCTTGAGCACGCAACGAATAAGAGGCTGTCGATATTATCCTAGCTCTCCGGCTCATTGCTACGCGCTTCATTTCGTGGTAATTGCTGTCGATTGCCGGCCAGAAGCATGTTTCGCATATGATGTGCTTCCTTTTGGCCACGTATTCGTCTCTCATCGTCCCTCATTTACATGCTTTATGTTTCCCTATGTTCTCAATATCTCTCTGTTTCATGTTCATTTTAGAAACGTGCCAGGGATCTCGACTAATCTTTCTCCTAGCTGTCGAACGCACATTTCTTGGCTATCTCAGAACATCTCAGGCATTATCTATGTTTGGTGTTGTGGTCGCACAGCTTTTCACTCTTCAAAGCGCTGCCTCGTCTAACGGGACTCTTTCATACTCTGTCGTTGGGAAACCATTGGCAGCTGCCTGTCAAGGTGTTGCCATCTACATCCTCCTCCTCGGAGTATACAGGTGGTGGAGACAGCAGAAGACCATGGTACGAGGTAAAGTTCTTGTTGGAGGCTTCGAACTTAACCTTATAGCACTTGGAGTGCTGCTGGTATGTCCAACTATCCAGCCAATGTTGACCTTACACAGGACCAGTTGCTCATCACGTCTGAAATAGGTTTGTCTCGTCTTTTTCGCTCTCATGATAGCGATCGACATCGAAATTACTAGTAATTAGATATTCGAACTACTAACTTAGGCTACACGCTCTCAGGGTATGCGGGTAGCTGAGTTGGGATCTTTCCGTATATAGACCCTCAAGAGGCTTGGCCTGCCAGAAACGGACATGATGGCTTGGGCACCTGCTCCTACGGATGGAAAAGAGGAGCTGTCTCCTGGTGGGATTCGCACGGGCACCCAATCTTGCTCATTCGAGCACACGGAATATATCCATTGCTCAATGGCAAGTTCTAAGGACGAAAGCATCCCCACCTCCGCCAGAGAAGGAGAGGATGCGCGTAGCAGGCGTGTCACATAGGCTGAAGAGCCGCTTAGAAAGGTTGCTTAATAGGATAGTATTGGTGGCTATGAAAGGTGGTTGAACAACCTAAGGAAGAAGAAGGCGTTGGAGACCCTCCAGACTGGATCTCCAGACTCTCCCCCGGCAGCTGAACCAGAGCACGCTGCTCGAGAAGCAAAGCAAACAGATCTAGAATCACCTATCACGGAAGGATCTCGAGTGCACGACTCGACAGATCTTGATACATAAAAACGAAGGTCCCAAAACAGACTAGATCGACCGCAATCGTGCAGCGGTTGAGCTGGCACAAGTGAGACATCGTGACGGCTGTTCCGTTCTGGAAGCACAGGGAGGGAGCAGTCTGCAGTCATGCGAACTCCATGTCTGTGCACACAATGTCGCCCTGCGCTGTTGGTATGTACCTATGGTACTGTATGTACTGAATGTACCTACTTAGACTGCTCAATGCAGTAGAATAGATATGTACCTACCTATGTACCTATCGAAGGCAGGTACATGTACAGACAGGTGCAGTGCTGGCGTGCTGCGTTACGCCTACATAGCATGCCAGGAGACATGCGCGCGTCAGCATCGGCTGTGGCATGGCATCTGGATACATGTATCCGTAGTCGTCACGAGTTCCATCCAGTACGGAGTGCACAGAAGATGAAGATGAAGATGAAGATGAAGATGAAGATGAAGATGAAGATGAAGATGAAGGGCCTATCTCGTGGCATCGAGTATGAGCCCGTCAGGTCTCACATGCCGGCAACCACCTGTATCTGTATGTGTCTGTATGTGTCTGTATGTGTATCAGTATTTGTATTTAATTAATTGTATTCCCATCTTGTGGGCAAAAAAAGCATTGGCATGGCATAGTGATACAATCTCGACCACTCACTTTGATCTGGTAATTGACTGTCCCTGTTGTCCCTGCTGCCAGTCTGTTGTTGTCACTTTCTCTCTCTCCATGTCCATGTCCATGTCCATCTCCATGTCCATCTCCATCTCCATCTCCATATCAAAATATCAAAATATCAAAATATCAAAGTCGCCTCAGAGTAAGGAGGTCTGTACCTGTCTACGGGAAAGCCCTTGGCCTATCCGTCGCTAGCGTTGCGGTGGACGATCCAGACTTCGGATCTCGCATGTTCCTGAATGAGGTGCTGTGGCGACGCAAGCACGTTCTACTCCGTTTGTACATACTGTCTGTACATACGACATCGAGCAATTGTCTTGAACCTCAGACTCGCCTACTTTGCCCAGCCATCGACAGGCAGACTGACAGACCTCAAGACATCGGACATCGGGTCCAAGCGACCGCTGACTTCTTCTGCGTCCAGCTATCGCTGCGTCTCTTTCTTATTGCACTCTTCTACATGATCAGAGCATAGATTTGCCCATACCGCATCACGGTATCGGATCCAGAGAACTTCTTCGTCTTCTTCTTCATCATCATCACCAACACCATCACCATCGCCTAGACGGGACATCCACTGCGTGAGCAGGTCTACACGTACACATCGAACAAGGAGCGCAGACGCGCCAAACCGCCACGATGGGGTGGTCAAAATCGACACGCATCATCATCATGCTGGTGATCGACATCATGTTCTTCGCTCTCGAATTGGGCGTCGGCATCACAGTCGGCTCACTGGCCCTGATGGCAGATGCTTTTCATATGGCGAGTGGCCGCGGCACTCGTGGCACCGCAACGCGGCTAACAGACTACAGCTGAACGATATCATCTCTTTGCTCGTCGGACTCTGGGCTGTCAAGGCTGCGCAGAAGTCTAGCTCCGACAAATATTCTTTTGGTGTATGTCTTTTCCGCATGCCAAGTGCTGGGACATCTACTGACCTTCCGATAGTGGTTGAGAGCAGAGATCCTCGGCGCTTTCTTTAATGCTGTCTTCTTGATTGCTTTATGTCTTTCTATTGTCCTCGAGGCCATCACACGATTCATCGACCCCCCGGAGGTCTTCAATCCGAAACTTATCCTTATTGTTGGCTGCTTAGGTCTGGCATCGAATATTGCGGGGTTCTTCGTGCTAGGTGGACATGGACATACCCACGCACCGGCAGAGCACGAGCACGACGATCACGAACACATTCACGCGGATGAGGTGCGAACGGCGGAGGAGGGACGCAGCGAGGCTGTAGACATCACCTCGCGCGAAGATATTGCTGATGAGGAGGGACGGGTCATCGACGTTTTGCCCGAAGCTGCCGTCAGACGATTTTCAATGTCCTCAATAAGATCATCCGATTCAGCCAGAGACCGGCGTATCAAGTTCGCAAGCCCTGAAGATGCTGCCAAGGCAAGCGAAGTATCAGTATCTCTTGGTAAATATGGCAAAGACAACAGACCCTCAATGCGCAGTAAATACCACAACCGGCGCTCAAACAGCATAAGTCGCCTAGCTTCTTCTGATATTAACATTCACCCTGCCAGTTTCAGACAAGAAATTATCGAAGCTAGCCGTGAGCCACTGGATGACATTCCGAGCGCAGACGACTTAGACTCTCCCGAAGATGCCACTGCCGAGCCCATTGAAGAACCAACGGAGCACTCCCCCCTCCGCAGCAATCCTTCCGGACCCAACGATTACGCCTACCACACCATCCGCCAGGACACCTGGCACGTCGGGCACCACCACAATGAGCCAAAGAAGGGCACAGAGGGCGGCCACTCGCACAGCCACGGCGATATGGGAATGCGCGCCATGGTGCTGCACGTCATCGGCGACGCCCTCGGCAACGTCGGCGTCATCGTCTCCGCCCTGATCATCTGGCTTACCTCCTCCCCGTCGCGTTTCTACGCCGATCCCGCCGTCTCACTATTCATCACCCTCATCATCCTCCGCTCCGCCATCCCCCTCACCTCCGCCACTGCCAAGATCCTGCTGCAAGCGACGCCTGACCACCTCGACGTCAACGACATCAAGGAGGACATCCAGGGCATCCCCGGCGTTGTCTCCTGCCACCACGTGCACATCTGGCAGCTAAGCGACTCGCAGATCATCGCCTCGATGCACATCCAAGTCGCCTTCCCCATCTCCTCCTCCGGCGGCGCCGAGCGGTACATGGAGGTCGCCAAGGCGATCCGCAAGTGCCTGCACGCCTACGGCATCCACTCCGCCACGATCCAGCCGGAGTTCTGCACGGACGACCACGTCGACGCCGGTGCTCTGGGCGTCGATGGCGGCGCGAGCCCGAGGGCCCTGGACGTGGACGACTGCTTGTTGGGGTGTGTGGATAATTGCCTCGCGAAGAGTTGCTGCGCAACGAGTCTGCCAACCACGGTTATCGGGTCGCACGACTCGCGCACGAGCCAGAGGAGTCCGGGGCGTGGGCATGCGGAGGAGGACGATCACGACCACGGGGGACACGAGCACGATCACGAGGGACCCTCGCATTAAGCGTCTGTCCACTCTCTCAGATGCGTTCATGTGTTCTTTTCTTTTCTTCAATTGTTTCGATAATACCTGCTTATTAGCAGAACGATAGATATTTGCAATGTCGTCGTCTTGCCGCGCCGAGTACATATTTCCACATCTGCAGCACAAACAAGAGCTCGCTCGTGAGCATTTCCTTATCTTATTGCTTTGGGGGCAGCGAGGCCGGCCGGCGGCGGCGGCGGCGGGCGTTTTGGCGAAAAAAGTTCAAAGTTGCCTATGCAAAGCATGCAGGGCGGGCGGGCGATCGGAGATCGATTGGTCCATCGAGACGCGTTGCGCTGGCTTGGGATTGAATTGCTGTGAGGGGGGCATTGCTGGTGGGGAAATAGAGGGAGGGAGGGAGAGATGGAGAGGGATGGAGAGACGTCTTGGGGCGATTTGCCATGTCTTTGTGCGTAATCAGCAGAACAGCAGCCAATTGAGGGTATTGAGAGTATTGAAGATGGTTCTGTTCTGCGACTATGCATGCATGTATGGAAAGGATGGACGGATGCACGTCCCAGTGTTGGGGAAATTCTGTGTGTTCGGATGCATGTTCGGATGGTCTTGTATGCTGAAGTCTAGACCTCTGACCTGCATCCACGGATTCTCTGGAGATGTCTGGATGGATACAAGACGCTATGAATGCAAGAGTGCTGATGTCGCATAAGCGCGTTGATGATTACCTATTTATTGGCTTCGCGTGACGTGCTGAAAGGTTGTGTGAGTAGTCCGTGTCTCAATATGGCAATATATATCTATTCTATCCGCGTATGCTCTTCGCAGCATTTAAAGCAGGTCATATGCATTCACCACGGTCTTAGAATGCGTTCGAATACAATACAGACCTATCCGTATTCTGCCAACTCTGGTAGACACCTCCTGCCTGCTCTTCTGTGGATGGGGTAAGTAAATAAATCGGGAGACATCTAATCTCCTCTCCAGACGTGCCTTTCATGATAGACAGACAGACTGACAGACAACGCAATGCAACAGAGGATATCTCATCGTTATTTCCATTTTTCTCTCCCCCCCCCAACGGCCGCTCAGAGCTCCATACGTAAATGCTAGCCTATAGACCGTAATGCTTGCCTGCCTGCCTACCTGCCTGCCTTCCCTCGCCATCCCTGCTCCCCATGAAGAAAAAAGGCTTCGAATCTAAATGGAGAAGTAAAAGAAAACAAAAATCTGGCACCATGCATGCAGGTATTTCCCACAAGTAAAAACACGATTGGAGGATAGGTAGCCACAGCCACAACCACAACCAGCAAGAAAACATGTGCACCACCATCCCACCCTTCCCCTCCCTCCTCACTATACACCACCCCCGTCTGCACTACGCAAAATCATCCTCCCCTCCCTCCACCCCATCCACACACCTCACCAGCTCCTTCGTCTCCCGCGCAATCTCGAACGCCACCGGCGGCAGCCCCTGCGTCCACACGCGCCACTCCATCTCGCCCTCCTCGCCCTGCGCGATCTGCCGCCCGCGCTCCTGCGCCTGCAGCACCCTCTCCCTGCAGCTCGCCAGCTTGTCCACGATGCCCGCGGCCTCGCGCCGCAGCTGCGCCCCCGACGCGCCCGCCGCGTTCATCGACGCCTCCGTCGCCTCGACGACTTTGCCCACGACGTCCGAGATGGACGACAGCTCGGTGCTGATGGCCGGATGCCCGGCTTCGGAGCGGATCGAGGAGACGAGCGACTGGATTGTTTGGACCAGCAGTGCGGTTTGGTCTTCGAGGTAGATCTGTTCCGTTCGTCAGCAAAACTCCTTCTCCGCTTCTCTTCTCTCGCGCCGCATTTGGACGTCGCGATGTGCTACTATGTGCGTACCTTCAAATCCTCAATATCGCTCTCCCGCTCCTGTGTCCTAATCCCAAACGCCCCCATCCCCCCAACCGGCGCAGCCGGCAACACGTTCCCCGCCAACCCGCTCCCATTCACCGCCCCGAGCCCATTCTGCCCACGACTCCCCTGCCTCTCGCGCCACGTCTCCGCCGCCTTGGAGCCGGCCCTCGACCGCGTCTGCGGCGCCGCCGACACCCGCGGCGAGTTGACGGGACTGTACATCGAGCTCACGTTGCTCTGGCGCATGCCCATGAACGGCTGCGGGGGCGCCTCCTTGCGCTCGCCGTTGACGGGGAAGTAGCCCGTCGTGTCGACCGGCTGCAGCGTCCCGTCGTCGTCGTCCTCGAGCTCACCCGCCGGCGTGGGACGGACCTTGACGGTGCGCACGAGCTCGACGACGGAGGTGGTGAGATGCGACGCTGCTGCGTCGAGCAGGGACACTGGCGAGAGACCCTTGGCGGAGGCGAAGTTCTTGGATGCGGTAATCAGGTTGTTTGCGGTGGCAGAGATGCGCGATTTGAGCTTTGCTTGCTCGGCCGCGAGCTCCCCGTTAGCCGCCGACTCGTCCATGTCCTGCGTGATGCTGCGCACGCACAGGATCACGTTCTTCATGTACTCGACGACCTTCTCCGGGTGCTCGGAGCGGGCGGTGCGCAGGAGCTCGTCGATGGAGATCTGGAATTTCGTGACGTGGACGTCCGTGACCAGGCCATCCGGCGACGCGTGGCTGCTGTCTTTGTGGTACTGCGGCTGGATCGTGAGTCCGATTGACGAAGCGCGAATGCTTCGGAGCTGCGTCTTAGTCCTGGCGTAGCGGTTCCGCCAGTCCTCCACTTCCGCCTCGAGGCGGTTGACTTGGCTGGCCAGTTGCTCTTCGCGCTCCCATGAGGATCCGCTGCGCTCGGTGAGCATCTTCATCTCTCGCAAGAACGTCTGGGCTTCCCGTCGAACATCATCTGTAAGCTGTTGCTGTTCTAATAATTCGGCTCTTAATTCCTGGTTCTCACGTTCAAGCTCCGCATCTCCATTTCCGCGGTTGCCACCGCCTGATACACGCAGTTGTTCCAGCTGTGTCCTCAGATCCCTTTCCGTGTCTGCTTGTTCGGCACGTAACCTATCGAGCTCTGATTGCAGCGATTCATTGAGATTCTGAGCATCTGCTAGTTTGTTCTCCAACTCCACTCGCAGATCTGTCAGTTCCTTCTTTTCTACGCTGGCAGCGGTTAATTTGTTGCCTTGTTCTTCCACAGTATCGTTAACTTCCTCATCCTTCCGTCGTAATGTCTCTTCCAGCCCGCCAACCTTCTCTTGTAGCTCTGCCACTTGTGCTTCGTATTCCTGCAAACGCTTCTTGTCCTCCTGTAACTTCGGTTAGCAATGGCGGTGTATGTGTGGCCTTGTATATTACGCACCTCTGACGTTGCATTATTCGCATTCCCTCCCATCCGAGCCGCACTTTCTAATCCGAAAGCATCCGAGTCATTATCCTGATCATCATCATCCTCAACCATAGTACTCTTATTCGGCACGAGCGTATTGCTTTGGAACGTTTTTGCTAGTGGTCGGCCGTAATCGTTCGGTGGCATTCCAGGAGATCCTGGTGGCATCGGACCTCGAGAACCATTCATCGATTCACTCCGCGCATATACTGAGATCGAGCTTGCCTCCGAAGGCCTCCGTATCCGCATTCCACCTCTCGAGTCTGGGCGAAATCCTGGCCCACCCATCACCGGCGTTCCATTTAAACTTCGATTTATATCTCCTGTAAATCGTGGGAACCTCCGCTCAAGCTCATAAAATACATCTGTAGCAAGATCTCTGAATCGTGGCGGAGGTAGCGTAGACAGCTTTTGCCGTGCCTGGTTGCGCTTCGGATGGAAGTTATCTTTGGGAAGAAGAAAGGCTGGCGGGCCGCCTTGATCGTTCGGTCCGCCATTGGGAGGTCTTCTTCCTGCGCTTTGTCTTCGCAATAACTCGTCGAAAACATCTGTACTCAGTTCCTGGAACTGCACGGGAGAGAGGCGCAGAAGCTTGTCTCGCGCCTTGTTCGGCCTCGGATTGCCCTTTTCATCCCGCAATGAGGCGGCCAGGAATCTCTTGAGCGCAACATAATGTTCGCTCAGGACAGCCTCAAAGTGATCGTCTCTGCGACCATCCCTTGCACCACCGTTCACTGAGCCATTGTAAAGACTTGCCGGGATACTCGATCGTGCGATGGAGGCTGGCGGTGAAGGTCCGCTCGGGCTATCTCCTGGTGCTCTGGGGAATCCTCCTCCGTTCATTATCCCGTTCGAGCCGCTCGACACCGGCGGTGATATCAGTTGTCCGCGAGGATTCGGTGAGTATGGCGAGTTGTCCTCGAGTCCTTGGTATTTCGAGATTCCAGACCACTCGCTTCCGCCTCCGATTGATACTGGGGACAGAGGTCCAGGTCCAGGGCTACGATTCATCGTCGAGCTGTCGCTTTGTTGCCAGTCCACAGGCTCTTCGCTATCACGCGATCGCCGTAGGTCAGAGTACGAAATATGCAATCCTCCTCTTGAAGGCCGTTTAATAAATCGTTCGGTTGTTGCTAAAAGTCGTCGGCAGGTCCCTGATCTTGAAACGTTGGGCGTAGACGATTGTTCTTAATCGTACGTCAAGGCGATATCGCATCAGACATGAACTCGTAAATATTAGGATTATCGTTAGTTGAACATATATACAGTGGGCGAAGTGTCAAGAGGAATAGCCCGAGGTGTGAAGCATTGCGAAGACGCGGAGGGCAGCGAGGAATTGTAGAGCGGGCACTGTATGTAAACACTTTTAGTGAACTCCTCCTGGTGCCCCTGTCTCCTGGTTCATGTGGATGCCGGGACGGATTATAGGCAAGTTTGGCAGCCCTCTAGCATCAGCACCAGAACACTACATAGATACATACATACATACATACATACATACATACATACAATATACAGTAGAGTACCAGTAAACAGCACCCCTACTCTGCTAAAATGGCAGCATTCTTTGCGCCGAAAAACGAAAGTGCCTTTGAGAGCGCTAGCGGATGCGATCTAGATAGAGCGAACCCTGTGGACGTGGCCGCCGCGCGGTGCGGTGAGGTAGTCTAAGGGAGGTATCACTTTGTGGCCGTCTCCTTTTTCTTGGTTTCTTGGGATGAGAAAACGACCAGGAACACATCCAGAGACAAACCCACAAAATGATCACGGCAGTATGAGATTGGATGTTTAATGAGTACTGATGTTAGAGGTACTCTAGCTTACAACGAGCTTACAACGATACCGTATGAGCCGTCATAAATCCTGAGGATCTTGTGGGGAGGGGACGCCCCTTCTTTGTAACTATCATAGACCTCCGAAATTCAGATCTAGAACCAGCCAATGAGGGTGGCTATGGGGCCACCTACCTCTCTCTAGTCAGGAACCGCGAGCAACAAGCCCTGGATGCCCATAATTTCCAATTTAAGCATCTGTCCAATTTAATCATCAGGACGGTCTGGACGGTCTGGCCGTCTGCCTTCCAACGGCTTGACACCGTAGGGCCCATCACCAACCGAAATTGGCATCCACAGTAAAGTCCATCATCTATTTTGAGGAAGTCTCGTCTTGTTCTCGAAGCCTCGCTTGCTGGCTTCCAACTTGCCCTAGGAGCCGATGTCACGTCTCTCATTCCAGGCACCAAGTAGTCACAGTGACATTCTCGCGCGTCGAGACAGGCAGTAAACAGTAAAATGTCACGGGATTCGAGATCAGTAGCAGCGCATGTATGCATGCATGCATCCAACGTTGTGTTTATTCCTTCACGACTTCGTAACGCCGAGCAATGGGTATCTCCGAATATAACGCCGTAAAATCAACACAAGTCCGCCATCAAAACCAGGCCAGTGTCCATGTCGCAGGCATATTGGGCCAGCGTTCTTGCCATTCGCCTATAATCTCTGGGACCCTCTCATCAAATCCGGATCTGCTGGCGGCACTACCTGCATCAAAAGCATCTGCGCCTCGAAGCTCCCGCTCTTCAGCTGCGGCTGTATTCAAGGAGTCTGCAAGGTCAAGAATGCCTCTGCCGCCAACCAAGGCCTCCTCGTGGTTATCCTTGATGTCAACATTGATAATGTGGACTGGGCGATTCAGAGGTGAGCCACGGCTAAGCAGGTCGTCGACCACAGCATCCCAGCATCTCTCCTCACAAGTGATCACCACATCAGCTACCCCACCCTCGGTACCTTCAAAGCCTCTCTCCTTGGCATGATCTAATCTCGGCATGCCAACTTGCCAGTCTTGCCATCGTTCTGGGCCCCATTTGACATTTCGGTTGCGGTCAAGCATATTCAAGATCCCATTTGCCCTGTACAGGCGGGGATCTTTAGCATCAAGCTCCTTATACATGCTATCGTATGAAGTCTTGTTGAATTGGTACACATTGGGCTGTGTGATGGAAGGGCCTGGCAGGCGCACAAGGGAACCTGTACCAAAGGAGACGACTGGATAGTGAGCTGCAGAAAGACGTAGATGTGCTTCCATAGATCTAGTTCCCTTCACGTTAATGATGAAACGTGAATGGATGTAAGGCGGGCGATTACAAACCTGTTATTGTTACTCGCACAAACGGTGCAGAATTTGAGTTTGAACCCTCCGGGATCTGCTCTTTCGCTACTCGCAATAGATTTATCGCTGCTGGCAAGAACAGCACTGTCTGTCTGTACCTGTGCCATCTTTGTAGGACCAGATAAGGCAGGCAGAGTTGAATTGGCAGGTATCAAGGAAGATGGCGGCGGGACACGTGTATCAGCCGTACAGCATGTCCGACCGTCGACTGTAGAACGGTCACATCCGGTATCTAGAGATTTGAAAGCGTTAGCTACAGCCTCAGATAAAGGATGACGTATATCGAGACAAGTAGTTCAAAGGCTTTCAGAAAAAAGTTGTATATTAATTTAAAAAGTGTGTCATCATGAGGATAAGACAGCTCCAATATGTGATCATCAGGAAGCATAGAGGTGGGAGGTGGGAGGAAGTTAGAGAAAGGAGTGTAAATAGCATCACATACCAGACAGAATGTCAGGTCCAACGTTTCAGGAAGGTCAGAGCCGGTGGTTGAGGTTGTAACTTTTGATTTTGAATGATTTTGATGTTATATTTTTGATTTTTGAAGAAAGAAAGCGAAAGCAAATGTAAATGCAGAGAGAGAATAGTCGACACCTGTAGCGTCGGAGAAGGAGAAATGATGATTGCGAACCTGGCGCTAACCTACTTGCGGCAACAGGTGGTGGACAGACGAGAGAAGACGCTGATTGGATGGATTACTAATCCATTTTTAGGACCAAAGACCATTCCACGTCGACTGTGAGATGAAACGTCTAAGAATAGCGCTATGCGCCGCCATATTCACCGAGTCTCGAAAGTCCAAATCCCATTCCAAACAACCCACCAGCACCAGCACCAGCACCAGCACCAGCGCCAGCACCAGCACCACCAGCACCATCACCACAACAAACAACAAGAGACGAGGAGACGAAGAGACGAAGAGACGGAGAGACGCCTGCAGACACGAGAGAGCCTTCTTTGCTCCTCCATCATCGCCATTAATAATAATTCACTTAGTCACACGTGCGTACAGCACAGTATTTGGCGCCTCTGTTTCGGTCCCGATCCTCTCTATCTTCTATCTGGCAATCTTTTATCTGGAAAACGACGTTATTGTTGCCCGTTATTTGACAATCGAGGCCCAGGAGAGTAGGGGTCCCCTCACAGTATCAGTATTAAGTCCAGTCCATCTCAGGGCATCGCAAGGCGCATAATCTTTCGGCGCTTCGCCCACGACTGCGCTGCGCTGCGAGCTCAGTACGCTGTTAGCGCCTCATCCGAGCGCAATTCAGTTCAGTCGATAGCTCTTCGATACTTCACATCGCCATCGCCATCGCCATCGCGGAGACGGAGACCTGTCGAATTCTTCTACGGCAGCTCCCTCCGTCCGCTGTCCTTTCCGCTGTTGGGCGTGGCCGCTTGCGAAGGGCTCATCGCGGAGAAGAGTGAGAGTGTGAGGAGGTGAGGACGTCTATCTTTCAATCTCATAGCGACCCACCCGCCCACTCATCGGGAGAGGGAACTCAATGATATTGGGCCATACCTACACCCTTCTCGACACTTCTATACCTTGATGTCAATGTGGTTACGGATACCCATTGTCTGATTCTTATCACTCGTCATCCTCTCTTCTCCATCACGCCGAGCCAGCATTGAGGCACGGCACAAAGGCCCTACAGCACGACCCTTGCTCCTGTGCCACATCGAGCCTATACACAAACATTGGGATACCGACTGGCTTGCTGCCATTCAATCCATCTGGTCGATATATATACAAAGTGGAAGCCTTCAAGTGTGAAGTCACAGATCGCTGCCATCGGCGCACCTGGGACAATGACGGCCGTCATGTCGCCCGGTTCATCGCCAGCGACCTCCCCTGCGCTCGTATCATCGCCGGCGAACCCAAACCATCCACCATTACCACCATTAATAACCTCGCCGCCCTCGCGCCGATCGAATTTGCAAAGACCACTTTCTCACGCATCAAAGAATAGGCTCTCACAGTATTCCACATCGTCTGACCGCCCATCAAGATCACGGCCGCCATCCCATATCTTCCCCATCTTCCATTCGTCTTTACCGTACACAACGGTGAGAGACTTTGCTTATGGGATTCAGCATCCTCTACACTACGGGCCCTTGCCAGAGTCATCAAATCCACCTTCGGGAACCTCTACGCCAGCCAGCGAAGCTCCAAGGCGCCTATCGGATCCGCCTACATCTTGGGATAGTCGAGGAGGATGGGAATCAGGGCCTCACGCGGTGGGCGGACTATCAAAAGGCGAACAACTGCCACCTATACACTTTGGCGACGGCCCCCCATGGAGCGAAGACGAGGACCTCCAGAGCCCGATAGTGATCAGCTCGCGCCACAAGAAGCACAAATCCAACACAAATCCAGGCGGTCGTGGGCGAGGAAGAAGTCGAGGGGACGGCGAGGAACGGAATCCCAATCTGCTGAGTCCGGATAATTTCGAACATGATCGCGGGTTCTACGCAGGAGCCAACGGCGACGGGAGCGAACGATATTACGTGAACGAAGGTGTAGAGGCCAATGGCCCTGGTGGAGAGTTTGTCACATACCCCGCTGCTCAAACGCGGCACAGTACCCTTGCGCCACACGACAATACTGGCAGCCGGCGAGATTCACATTTTGCGGGCGGACTACTACCCAGTCGCACTTACGCTGATAGCAATGAAAGCCAGCAAAACCAGCCTTATCTTTCCGATTCGGACGTCTCGAGTCGATCCTCTTCTCCCAGCCGAGCGAGAGATGAATCGCGATATTCGAGAGATTATCAGTTTACTATCGCATCACCAGACGAGGAGATGCACGGGAAAGCGGTTGCGCTCTTTGATTTCGAGCGTGAGAATGAGAATGAGCTGCCGCTCGTGGAAGGGCAAATCATCTGGGTTTCGTATCGACATGGGCAGGGCTGGCTTGTGGCGGAAGATCCAAAGACGCGGGAGAGCGGTCTAGTGCCAGAGGAATACGTTCGTCTTCTCCGAGACATCCAAGGCGGACTGAGTAGTCTTACGGGGCAGGTTGATGGAATGTTCAGTCCAAGCGGAGCCGACAGCGGCACGCCGACGCAGGCCGATCATGGCCAAGGGTTCAATCAAACTCCTACAGCGACCAATGGGAATGGCACTACTATAGGAAATGGCTATCAGCAGCCCATAGTGTCGACTTTCAGCACTTCGTCGATGGATCTCCACCCATATCCACAACATCTCCTGGGAGGCACGCAGGCAGGAATGGCTCCTCCACAGGTAGTTCACTACCATGGTCAACGGGGTGGAAGTCAGGCCAACACGCCGACTCTAGCAACATCGCAGGAAGGCGGACTCGGGCGAAGGGATTCGGAACAGACAGACCCGGGGGCAAAAGCAGTCAAGGCCATGGATGAGAAAGCCGAGGTGCAACCTCTAACCAGCCCTATGGACGAAGATGCTTCCGATGTCGAATGACAGTTTCTCCTCTGATATCGGACTTCCCAAGCGGCCATGCGGCCTCCTCAGACGCTGATCCTGCCGCCAATCCGTTGGCAGCCAGGATGCGCCTTTCCGCGACGCATCGCGCGAAAGCAGCCAAGACTGACTGCACTGCACCTCCCCTCAGTTTTGCGCGTCGAATCCCATTCTGCATCTCGCGACTGGCCCTGCGGCATACATGCGCCCATGCACTGCACTCGCTTCGTTTCGTTTGCGCGCAGATCTTGTAATACCATCTCACACCATATTCGAGCTTGGCCTGCGTAGCCTTTGGCGTGATTCGCCGCCGGCGAGATAATTCGGATGGCGCAGCGGGGCATATTTGTTCTGGCCCAATTATTCGGTTTATGTCTGTGCTTGTGTTTTTGTTGTTTTTTGTGAGGTTTTTTTTTTTGGCGGCTAATGATTGATGGGGATGAGCGAGGGTGGTGGAGGGGCGATGAAATGGCGTTTTGTCCTTATTGTGATGGTTTTGTTGGTGGGGGGTTAGGGGGGGCTACATATGATGCGACGTTCACGACGAGACACGGGGAAGAATGGGAATGGGAGATGAGAGATGAGAAGAGATGCTATGAATTGGGAGGATGGGAGAGAGTGGAAGAATGGCGAGCTGTCTGTGGTAGGAAGAGCCGATGCGCAGAGCAGAGCAGAGTGGATGAGGGTGTGGCAGAGGGGAACTAGATAGGTATTTGGAGGGGGGCGGGAATACAGATATAGCCAGACGTACTTGGTCTTGGTCTTGGTCTTGCTCTCTTGCTGGCTCGATCTCGCAGTGATGTCCTCGCGCTTCGCGTCGGCTTTCGTGCTCTGCTCTGCTATGCTGTGCTGTGCTGTGGTGTGCTGTGCTGTGGTGTGCTGTGCAATACGTGTCAACACAATCGTACAATGGCACGATACTGATTATGCCATCAAGGAACCAGGAAGAACTTCTGGCTAATATTACAGCACCGCATTTGAGCGCGCGAGAGCCTGGGACTCATCTAGTGGTGTCGCGGGGAGGACTTTCCAGATGTAGCAAAAACAATAGGGGTGTGTGGTTGCAGACGTCGTGAGAACCCGGATCGTGGATGGGACAACAAGGAGAATTTCAAAAGTATAAAGAGGAGTGAGTGGACTGCCGTTGATTTCGCTTCCACCCCACCCCATCACCGCCCGCAGAGAGGCGCAAAATAGCTGTTAAGTTGCGCAAGCGTATTCTGTCCCTGGGAACAGCGTATATGGCCACCCATCCATACCTTCCACGTCCTTCCTTCGCTCTGTGAAAGGCGGACAACGGAGCCTGTGAGCCTGTGACGGAGCATTGAATCAGTGAAGCACCACACACGGTAGTAGGCATAGGCAGACATAAGTGCAGCAGCTGTTTGTTCATCACGCATGGGAAACAGCCATGTTCCATGCTGATGAGATGAGATCGATAGATGCAGCGCTACGCTGCTGCCATGGCGGCAGATGAGATCAGATCAGAGCAGAGCACCGTGTAGGCAGAGCAGGCATTGCAGCTACCGGCCGCCACGAGCAACAACCGTCTTCCATTCCATTCCGTGCGTGCAAAGAGCGCTGGGCAATTCCCCAACAGGGATCGCCAGCTTCCAGGCGACCCGACGTCCATGGCAGCTGGGACTCGTAAGAAATACCCACAAAACGTACACAGACAGCTCCGCACCATTAACTTCATTAAATCACGGGCCAAGTCACACACACACACATCGAAGCACACAGAGGTCGCTGCGGATCGATCATCATCGAGCCAGAGGAAACAGCCATATCTCATTGCCACGCCCGCCCAATCCTATATAAACACGCAAATCTGGCGAATAAAAGTCCTCCATCCCCCAGTATCCCACCCCTCTGCCTTGCCTGCCTCCTTCGTTTTTCCCTCCCCATACATGCAGGAAACGCAAAATGCAAAATGCAGAATCGCACACACACGAAGCGGCCAGAGAGACGCGGGGGTATATAGCAAAGGACCGGCCGGCCCACTTCCGACCGAGCAATCCGCGCCCGCACCCGGCCCGCCCGCCCGCCGCTTGTCAGAAATCCAATCCACCGCACCTCCCCGCGTTAAAATCCAAGCCGAGGCTTTTAAAAAAAAATCCAAAATAAATAATATCCATAGTAAAAGCCGTATATCCAAAGTATGCGACGAGAGAAGAAATTTGCACAATGTGAAATCGCAGGGGTGGAACTCCTCCCTTCAGCCAGCGAGGGGAAGAGGTGGTGCCCCGCTCTTCCTCTTCCCCCCGATCCAGGCGTGTGGATAGGGATCTATGTACATGTTGACGGGAGATGCAGACAGGGGATAGCGACGAGCGGGTTTCGGTGAAGACGGTGAAGGGGACGCAGCATGGAGCCTCGGAAACCAGCGAGTGGACAGCCTCGATTCATAAATGACCATGCATTTTTTGTGCGTCGACACAAGAAGTGACGCGTTTAACTTAGGCGGCGATGGAGAACTGCGACACATCAGCGCCGGAGTGGGCGATGAGGAAGGCGTTGACCTGGGTGGCGGTCAGGCTGCTGGAGAAGTCGGTGCTGTCGGGCAGGACCTGGACGTTGATGGTTGCGTCGGCGGAGTTGAAGATGACGGCGAGCTTCAGGGTTCCGCTGGTCGGGCGCACGAAGTAGTCGGAGGAGCCGCCGGGGGCGTTGGTGTGGACGGTGGACTTGCAGCGGTTGTCGCCTGAGGAGAGGACCTCGGCGACGTCGAACTCGCCGCAACCGGTGGTCCAGCAGGAGCAGGAGGCGTCGCCGTATTGGAGCGTGCGTGGGATCTGGGCGTTCAGGAGCCAGAAGGCTGGCATGTCGGCGTTGAAGCCGGCGTTGCCGTCATGTGGCATGGAGAACTCGACCAGGAAGACCTTGTCGGCGCCGTCGAATCCGTGGTATGCAACACCGCCTGGGCGGGTGAAGCCGCAGTCACCGTTGGAGCACACCTTGTCGGTGAAGATGGCGAACTCGGTGTTGGACGGGATCAGGGTGTCCGCAAGGACGGAGGAGGAAGCTGCACCTGCGGTGCCCGCGGAGTTGAGGTAGGCGAGAGACATGCCGTAGGCGTTGTCAAAGACACCAGAGCCCTGGCCACCATGGTTTCCGAGGAAGGTCAGGCCCTCGAGAGCCTGAGTCGCGGCGTTGTAGTAACCGATGCGAGTGTATGCGGCACTTGGATCGACGGCTGCCTTGACGGCGGAGCTGACGACGGCATTCGCGACGGCGGCGACTGAGGAACCAGCTGCAACGGGGGCAGCAGTCGTAGTAGCTGCGGCCGGAGCTGGTGCAGCTGCGGTGGCAGTGGCCGCGCCGGCCCAGTCGTTCTCCCAGCTGACGACCTTTCCGTCCATGGTGACGGTGACCCAGTCAGCACGCTTCTCGTTGGCCTGCTCCTCGTTGCGTCTGTGGAAGACATCGTGGGCGTGGCGACGAGCATGTGGTCCACCGGACGTCTCGCGCTTCTTGGCCGCAGCGGCGGTCTTGCTGTAGGCGGCGACCTGCTTCAGCCTCATAGGACCACGGAAGTGGAGGGAGACCTCCTCGTCGAGTGGTGCTAAGGAGCCGGTGTATGGGGTTGCCGCGTTGGAGCAGACGCCGTTGGATCCCATGCCGGTGACCTTGTTGTATGACCCCGTGTGGCCGACGTTGCTGTACTTGATGGCCTTGACTGGCTGGCAGTACCAGTTGCCGCCGGAGAGAGTCGAGCCGGAAGCACATTGATCTGCGAGGGCGCCCGCGCCGAAGGCGAGGACCATCATGGCGGACTGCATTGTGAACTGCATGATTGCGGTTGTGTAGATCGAGGATGAGGAAGATTGAAGTGTCTCACGTCTCGAAGGAAGGATTGATGGATTGATCTGGCGGTATTATTTTATCGATGACGGTAAGGACTGTTTGTTCCAAAAGGGGGTGTGAAGGTGAGAGATCGGTCTCAATCTCAAGCAGTCTGTCTTATCCTAATGTATTGGAAGAAAGAGTCAAAGGTGCTTATTCTGTGAATGTGAATGTGAATGGGCCCTCGGTGAATGTTGCTAAGGATAGTCTCTGTCTATTGGAACAGTGTTAAAGATAGTGTATTCAGTTGGTGATGATAATACGGAGAGGGGGGGGGTTGGGTTAGATGAAAGAATGTCAAAATGCAAAGTGGAGAGATGTTCTGGAGTATTTATGTATGCTCGTTGTTGGGGGGGGGGAGGAATGGGGCATGGGAGAGTCGAGGACAGGGCAAGGGGTCGTGACGATGTGACTTGGTGGATGATTCGCGATGCAGGGTAATTACCAGGAGATTGGGCCAATGAGAGGCGAGAGGGGCGAGAAGATCAGTGGATTCTCCGTCGACGACTAGCAGGGGCTGTCAGGGGCCATCGGGGCCAATTCAGGAACCCGCCAACTTCATTAAACATTCACGCGCTAGGCTGGATGGGGTAAGTGCATAGTTCGAGAAAGGGTCATGGATAAAGAAGAGAAAGAGGATAAAATGGACTAAGTAGACTAAATAGACTAAGAGACTAGATTGGTCTAGTCTATCATACCAATGATTCCATACTACAAATATCACCAAGATCACAAAGATGATACCACAAAGATGATCTCTACCATACTCTTACCATACTCTTATAGACGTCTATAAGACACCATCTTTCTCGACGAACATTCTACTTCGCGACTAGAAGAAATTTCGGACAAATTGCAAAGAATGGCACGGCAGGTGAGGCAAACAAGCAATTTCGAATCATGACAAGCTTGTCAACGCGAGCAGCTGTTCAAAGGAAACAGATCCTCAGATCTCACATCTCACATCTCACATCCTCTATCATAGCACCACGAATCTTCATCACAAGTCATTGTCTGCCGTGAATCATGAATCGTGAATCATGCATCGGCAGGCAGGCGGGCGGAAAGGCGGCCAACAGATGTGTGAATCATGGACAAAGAACAGCCAGCGCCAGGGCCCAGCGCCAGCGACTCGACACTCGCTCGCTGACTGACGTGACAAAGAGCCTTCTCGACTCATCTCGACACCCGCCAAAGCCGTGAAGGAAACTTCTTTGAAGATTCGTCCGCGTCGAGAACTCCGTCTGCCCGAGATCCGCTGAGAATCGGCATGACTGACTGGCATGGCATGATCGAGAGGGAATCGACTCGACGTCTCGTCTGGCGGCGGGCTGAGAGCGTGAAGCTGACTCGACATTTCAACATAGCAGCTGTAGCCACGGATCCTACACAACACTGCAACACAGCCGGCAGCACAGCACCATCCGTATGTATATACGTACATACATACATACCACACTCGAACATGTGCCCAATCCTCCCCTCCACACCTGCCTGTGGTCGTCAAGCACAGCAGCACCTCTGTCTCCATCTCTCCATCTCCCCATCTCTCCATCCGTGACAGTTGACAGACCCTCAATTGACCGTTCTTACCAACTTACCACACACTCTGGAAGAGCGTGTACATCTCCCCTCCCTGTCTCCCTCCCATCGCCAATATGGTCGATAAGCACGAGCAAGCGTTTTAAGTACCGCGCGGCAGCCTCCACCATGAATATTGAGTGGTCCACCGCGTCGTAATACCGCGCACATAGGCACATATCTAGCGCCGCGAGTGGGTGCGATGTTTCCTGAGCCAAGGGCCGTTTGAGCAGTGCGTGCAGTGCGTGCAGTGGCTGGACCCATCGCATTGCCGTGTCCGCCCAGCAGCCAGGACACTCACTCCACCCACTCCACCACTCCACTGCACTCCACTCGGCTCACAAGCTGAAACAGCCAGGGAAACGTCAGCGTTGCTCCATTCGTACTTCGTATGTCACCTCTGTATGTACATACTTCGTAGGTCTGTCCTTTCTCCGTCCAAGCTCTGATTCCTGTCCAGCCACTCACCCGCCCACGCACCCGGCCCCCTCAAATCATGTGATCGGCGCGAGTGCTTCTGCTCGACGATCCCTCATCCGCTTGGACTTTCCGCCGCCGTGGAATTCGAATCGCCCACAGGAATCTGCAGTTCTTATACCGTGCCTGAGAGATTACAAGAGATTAGCTCGCTTGGGAGAAGTGCTAGACCGAAGTCAACTTCAGCTAATCAGCTGACCAGGGATTCCCAGGTCACGTGGTATGGGCTGATGGCGAGAGTGGCACCGACGTGGTCGAGGTGGCGGCGTGAGATGGCAGCAACGGCAAGTACAAGTACATATCTGCATCTCCATGGAGCATCGGATCGGAGGGGGCGATTCGCGGGCGCGGACGGGGACGGCAGGATGGATGTACATATGTCTGGCGAAGAGATTTTCGAAAACAGGGGACGGAGGAATTTTTTTTTTGGCGAATTCATCAAATTATTCCTCATCCTCATCGCGTGGGTGCCGGACAGCACAGCACAGCACATCCCGGACGAACGAACACCAAGCCTCCAGCCACTCGGGCCTCCACGTCCTCATGCATCATGCGCGCTGACGAAGACGACGGACGGCACGCAGCACACGTCGGTCGGCGTCGCGGTGCCGGAATCTGCATTCCTGTAGTGCAGTACGGTATGTGTACGTGTACGTGTCTACAGATAGGTCATGTAGGCCGGTAGGTCAGTCGGCACTCACGATGGTGACCCGAACGATGCATCCGGACGGAAGAGAAGACAAGACAAGACACGAGGAGCCTTCACGGAAATCCAGGGAGGACGGACGGGAGAAGGGCTTATGAGGGCAGTGCAGGATGATGAACTGGACTGGATGACCTGGACCTCGATGGCGTTGAGTCCGCCGCCGATCCGATTTTGGTTGGGGGGGGGGTTACTTACGTGTATGTACCTGCATGCTCACGACTGGGCGAGGAGTCTGTGTGGCTTTGGCTCTGGCTGGGGATCTCCCTCCCGAGACTGGGAATGGGGGATTCCACGTCGCGACGTGGTCGTGTCAGCCCTGTGCTCGTCTGACGTGGTGTTTGTGGACGTCCTCGTCCTCGTCCCCGCCCTCGTCGTCGTCCTCGGGTCCTACGATGATGCTATGATGACTATTGATTGCTCTGTGATACTCGATTTGTCCCCCGCCTAAACTCCTCTTCCCAAAAAAAATATATATATATATAAATATAAATATAAATATAAATCCTAGCAATTGCATGTTTCGATCATGCGACCTCCGGGTTATGAGCCCGGCGCGCTTCCGCTGCGCCAAATTGCTGCTTATCTCGTACTCTCCTCCCCGCTATCCCGCTCCTCCATCTTACCGAAAACCGTGCCCGATGACCGCTGTTCCCAGAATCATCCAGCCGTGGCTCGGCGCGTCGCGGCACTGGAGAGAAGATATAGCGCAGCACCGGGCGGCTCCGCATGCACTCGGTTCAGCGATGGCGACAACGAGTCACGTGATACAGCATCACCAAGAATCCCCCCTCGCGACGTTAATGCTTTCATTTCATCATGAACCTCCCCGCCAAGCCTCTTCACGTCTCCCCAGAAGAACATCCCCTCATCTATTTCTACATCACCCAAAAATCTCCCTGCAAGAAACCCGCCATCACAAACCTTGTCTCACCCCCCCCCCCCCCAACACCCTCCCCCCCACCCCCCCCCCCCCCCCCCCCCCCCCCCCCCCCCCCCACCCCCCCCCCCCCCCCCCCCCCCCCCCCCCCCACCCCC